>OGQS01001744.1_pt1 | contig 10627 bp, 9 predicted proteins | sample 1553331 | NCBI WGS metagenome assembly OGQS01 (sample SAMEA2580012, study PRJEB22360) | human gut metagenome | biome: human gut; feature: human-associated habitat; material: faeces | place: Denmark | collected 2008/2010
CCGTTACTCCCATTCTCACATGGAAGTGACACCGGATTTTAAGACCCTGGCAGAAGCCTACGGCCACGTCGGTATTGTGGTCGATCGTCCTGAAGACGTCGAACAAGCCCTGAAGGATGCTTTCGGCAAATACAAAGACAAACTCGTCTTCCTTGATTTCCATGTGGATCCGACCGAAAACGTTTGGCCGATGGTGAAAGCCGGACGCGGACTGACGGAAATGATCTTAGGCTCGGAGAAAATCTGATGAATCGACACGTTCTATCTATTCTTTTGGAAAACGAGCCGGGAGCACTTTCCCGCGTGGTCGGATTGTTCTCCGCTCGAGGCTACAACATTGAATCTTTGACCGTTGCACCGACCGAAGATCCGACGGTTTCCCGTATGACCATTGTCAGCCCGGGAAGCACGGAAATCATCGAACAAATTACCAAGCACCTCAACCGCTTAATCGAAGTTATTAAAGTCGTTGATTTGACGGAAGGCGAGTACGCAGAACGCGAACTCATGCTTGTCAAGGTTCGTGCTGTCGGCAAGGATCGCGAGGAAATGAAACGTTTGAACGACATTTTCCGCGGACGCATTATTGATGTGACGGATAAAACCTACACCATTGAATTAACCGGTAATTCCGACAAACTGGATGCCTTTCTCAAAGCAGTTGATAAGGAATGCATCCTTGAAATGGTTCGCACCGGTTCCTGCGGCATCGGCCGCGGAGATCGAATGCTCCACCTCTAATTTATTGTTCCAACCTTCATAACTTGAGGAAAATTAAAATGAAAGTTTATTACGACAAAGACTGCGACCTTTCTTTAATCAAAGGAAAGAAAGTCGCTATCATCGGTTACGGCTCCCAGGGCCACGCTCACGCACAGAATCTTCATGATTCCGGCGTTGACGTCGTTGTCGGTGTCCGCAAAGACGGCGCTTCCTGGAAGAAAGTCGAAGCTGCCGGTCTGAAGGTAGCCACAATCGAAGATGCGACAAAAGACGCAGATGTTGTGATGATCCTTCTTCCTGACGAAAAGATCGCCGAGGTCTACAAAAAACAAATCGAACCGAACCTGAAAGAAGGCGCTGCTTTGGCTTTTGCCCACGGCTTCAACATTCACTACGGTCAGGTCACTCCGAGAGCCGACCTTGACGTTTGGATGGTTGCCCCGAAGGCTCCCGGCCATACCGTTCGCCGCACCTATACCGAAGGTTCGGGTGTTCCTCAGCTGATCGCTGTTTACCAGGACAAATCCGGTAAAGCCCGTGAAGTCGCCATGTCTTACGCTGTTGCCAACGGCGCAGGCAAGGCCGGCATCATTGAAACCACCTTCAAAGAAGAAACCGAAACCGACTTGTTCGGCGAACAGTGCGTTCTGTGCGGCGGTATTGCCGAACTGATCAAGATGGGCTTCGAAACCCTGGTTGAAGCCGGCTACGCTCCTGAAATGGCTTACTTCGAATGCTGCCATGAAATGAAGCTGATCGTTGACCTGATCTACGAAGGCGGCTTGGCAGATATGAACTACTCCATCTCCAACAACGCTGAGTTCGGCGGCTACGTCACCGGTCCAAAGGTTGTTTCCGACCAGGCTCGCGCTGCGATGAGAAAAGCTCTGAGCGACATTCAGGACGGTTCTTACGCTAAGAACTTCCTCCTTGAAAACCAAGTCGGCGCTCCGATGCTTCGCTCCATCCGTGCTCAGACGGCCGCTCATCCGATTGAAGTCGTCGGTGCTCGCCTGCGCTCCATGATGCCGTTCATCTCTGCTCACCGTCATATTGACCGCAGCAAGAACTAATCATTTGAACTGCTAAAGAAACAAGAAGGGGCGCCGATGGGCGCCCCTTCGATTATCAGAAAAAGAAAAATTATTCGAGGTTCTGAATTTGCTCGCGCATCGATTCAATCACGAGCTTCAGATTGACGGACGTGTCCGTCATCGAAATTGAAACGGCTTTGCTGCCGAGCGTATTGGCTTCACGGTTGAGTTCCTGCATTAGGAAGTCAAGTTTACGGCCGACGGGACCGCCGCGATCCAGTGTTCTTCTCACTTCTTTGACGTGGGTGCACAGTCTTTCCATCTCTTCGTTGACATCAAGCTTGATGCCGTAAAGCGTGATTTCCTGACGGATGCGTTCATTGACTTCTTCTTTGGTGATCTGAGCGCCGTCTGCCAGCGTGGTGCCTAATGCTTCTTCAAGTCTTTCGGTGAGTTTGTCCTTTTGCGCCTGAAGAATTTCAGGAATCTTAGGACGAAGCGTATTGACGAGGTCTTCAATCTGTGTGCAGTATTTGAGCAGAACCTGAGCTAAAGCAGCGCCTTCACGCTGTCGGCTTTCGTTAAATGCAGCGAGGCACTGTTCAAAGCCTGTCAGCACTTGCTTTGCGAAGACTTCGGGATCGGGGACCGGAGCGGCGACGATGCCGGGATAATTCAGAATGTCGGCGACGCGCAGGGCTGTGGCGGAGGGGTCTGTCTTTAAGACCTGCGTCTGAAGAGCCATAAGCTTGTTGAGGGCTTCTTCATTTAAGGCTGTATCCGCCGATAAGCCGGAATCCACTAAATTCAAGCGGCATTCCATCTTGCCGCGGGCGATTTTGCCGGAGATGATCTCTCTGAATTTCGGTTCGAGGAAACGAATTTCTTCGGAAGCGCGGAAACTTAAGTCTAAAAAACGAGAGTTAACGCTTCTCATGTCGATGCTCAGCAAGCCCATGTCGGTCTGGACTTTGGCATTCGCGTAACCCGTCATACTCGAAATATTACTCATTCAAAACTCCTTCTCTGCCGCGCTTGATTGAACTGGATTGCACGGTCTTTCTGCCGCCGTATTTTACCTTCCTTGAAGCCGGCTCTAACTTCCACAAGGTTCGGATCGGGTGGAAATTATGGTTTACGAATCTGCCTTCATTAGAATGACAGAACATTGTTGAAGGAGATATGAATGACAGAAGAAACTTGGAGCCGTCCCAGCGGCCGCAAAGCAGACGAACTGCGCCCGATAAAGATCACACGTCACTACACAAAATACGCCGAAGGCTCCGTTTTAATTGAAGTCGGAGGTACCAAGGTCATTTGCACCGCTTCGGTTGAAGAAAAGGTCCCGGGCTGGCTCAAAGATCAGGGAAAAGGCTGGGTGACTGCGGAGTACGGAATGCTGCCGCGCGCTACCGGTACTCGCACGGACCGAGAAGCCGCCAAAGGAAAGCAAAGCGGCCGCACACAGGAAATCCAGCGTCTGATCGGAAGATCTCTGCGCGCAGTGGTGGACATGGAAGCACTCGGCGAGAGAATGATCAAAATTGACTGCGATGTGACCCAGGCAGACGGCGGTACAAGATGCGCTTCGATTACCGGTGCATATGTGGCACTCGCTGATGCCGTCAATTGGCTCATTAAAAACGGCTCCTTGGAAAAATCTCCGCTCAAAGGACAAGTCGCTGCACTTTCAGTTGGTATTTATGAAGGTGTTCCAGTTGCTGATTTCGACTACGACGAAGATCATTTAAGTGATACGGATATGAATGTCGTGATGACAGACGCAGGAAAATTTGTTGAACTGCAGGGAACCGCTGAAGGAGAACCCTTTAGTCGGGAAGACCTCGATGCTTTGCTCAAGCTGGCTGAAGACGGCCTGAAGCAGCTGTTTGCAGCTCAGAGAGCAGCTCTTGCCGAGGAGTAAAAAGACATGTCTAAGAAAATTGTTCTCGCCAGCAATAACAAAAAGAAAATGAAAGAAATGCAGGAGCTTCTTGCTCCGATGAGTGCCGAAGTGATTTCTCAAGGTTCTTTGGGAATCCCTTCTGCAGAAGAGCCTTTCGGTACCTTTGTGGAAAATGCGCTGGCAAAAGCCAGATGGGCAGCGAAGCATTCCGGTCTTCCGGCCATTGCCGATGACTCGGGAATTTGCTCGGATGCCTTAAAAGGCGCGCCCGGCGTACTGAGTGCACGTTTTGCCGGCGAGCCGAGCTCAGATGCTGCAAATAACGCAAAACTGATTAAAGAACTTGAAGACAAAGACAATCGTAACGCTCATTACACCTGCGTTATTGTCGCCATCCGTGATGAAAACGATCCCGAGCCGCTGATCGCGATTGATTTTTGGAACGGCACGATCGGTTATGAACCGAAAGGCGAGGGCGGCTTCGGATACGATCCTTTCTTTATCGTGACGCCGGACGGAAAGACCGCTGCTCAGATGACGGCCGAAGAAAAGAATGCCGTCAGCCATCGCGGCAAAGCCATGAGAAAAATGCGCACTTTATTAACCGAACGTTGGAATTGGTAAATTGAAAGAACTTCCGCTTTCTTTATATATTCACTGGCCGTGGTGCCTAAAAAAATGTCCTTACTGCGACTTTAATTCTCACGGCTTGAGAGGGCCGGCGCCGGAAGCACTCTATGAGGTTGCCATCATTGAAGGGCTCAAAGAGCAGGGCGCCCGTGTCCAGAGAAGAAAGCTGAAGAGTATATTTTTCGGGGGCGGCACTCCTTCTCTGATGGCGCCGGAAACCATCGGCAGAATCATTGAAGCGGCCGACAACAATATTCCGTTCCACGAAAACATCGAAATTACGCTGGAAGCCAACCCCAGCACTTTTGAGGAACAGAAATTTAAAGACTTCAGGGAGGCCGGTGTCAACCGGCTTTCGATCGGAATTCAAAGTTTTGATGACGCTAAATTGAGGGCTTTAGGCCGGGTTCACAACTCGCAGGAAGCCAGGCGGGCTGCAGAAAGCGCCGGAAAGATCTTTGAGAACTTCAACCTGGATTTAATGTTCGGGCTTCCCGGCCAGACTATTCAGGAACTGGACGAAGAGCTGGAAACCGCGTTTTCTTTCGGATCGACGCATTTGTCCTGCTATCAGCTGACCCTGGAGCCGAACACCTATTTTGCCAAATTTCCGCCCAAAGGGATTCCTGATGACGATGTGCTTTCAGATATGTCCGATTTGGTCAGGGATAAAACCGCAGCCCGCGGTTTTGATCACTATGAAGTGTCTGCCTATGCCAAAGGAGAGTACCGCTGCAGGCATAACCTTAACTATTGGGAGTTCGGAGATTATTTTGCCGTCGGTCCCGGTGCCCACGGAAAAATAACCATTCAAGGACGTCCGGAGCGTTTTTATAACTATCGCGATCCGGCCCGATGGCTTTTATCGTTTAAAGAACATCAGACTCAAATCGCCGAGCGGAAACTCATTGATCCGGAAGATTTGCCATTTGAATTCATGCTTAATGCGCTTCGGCTGAGAGAGGGCGTGCCCTTCGATTTTTACACCGAGAGGACCGGCCTCGATTTCGATGTTATTGAGTCGATTTGGACGGAACTTCGAGAAAAAGGTCTTGTCTGCGACCATCTCAAGAGAATCAAAACGACAGAGAAGGGCTGGCTTTTCTTGAACGAGGTGCTTGAAGCTTTTCTTTGACAGGATCTCAGCGTACGACATCAAACTATGCGGCCGATTTCGGCCGCTAATTGTTTCACTCGGAAGAAATGCACCATTTCGCCGCAATGTTCTATTGCGGATCAAAAATCAATAAAAAAAATCCCTAAATTGTTCCTTTTTGCACTAAAAAGGTGCATTATTACAAAAGTTTTTGCGATTGCTTACTGAGGCTCTTTGAGAATGCATGATTTCGTGCATGTCGAAAATTGGCACGAAATTTGCATAAGCTTTGTTGAACATATTTTTTGATTGCTACGTCCAAATTTACTAAGGAGATATCCATGGCTAAGACCAGCGCTGAAATCATGCAGATGCTTGTGGACAACAACGTCAAATTTGTTGATTTGCGCTTCACTGATTTCAAAGGCAAAGAACAGCACGTTTCCGTACCGGTTTCTGCTTTTGATGAAGACAAGTTTGAAGAAGGTCACGCTTTCGACGGTTCTTCCATCGCTGGATGGAAAGGCATTGAGGCCAGCGATATGCTGCTGATGCCGGATCCGGACAGCGCCCGTATGGACCCGTTCGCCGACGAAGATATTCCGACAATGATCCTGACCTGCAACGTTGTTGAGCCTTCTACCGGCAAGGGATACGATCGCGACCCTCGCAGCGTTGCCAATCGTGCTGAAGCTTACTTAAAGAGCACCGGTATCGGCGATAATGCTTACTTCGGACCTGAACCGGAATTCTTCATTTTTAACGGTGTTAGCTGGGGCACCACAATGAATCACAGCTTTTTCAAAATCGAAAGTGAAGAAGGCTATTGGAGCAACGGCAAGGATATGAACGGCGCCAACAGCGGCCATCGTCCTACTGTCAAAGGCGGTTATTTCCCAGTTCCTCCGGTTGACTCTCTCTACAATGTCCGCTCTCAGATGTGCGAACTTCTTGAAGAACAGGGCGTTCCCGTTGAAGTTCATCATCATGAAGTCGGCGGCTGCGGCCAGTGCGAAATCGGTACGCTGTTCAGCACACTGACCAAACGCGCTGACTGGACTCAGATTCTTAAATACACGGTTTGGAATGTGGCAGCAGCCTACGGCATGACTGCAACCTTTATGCCGAAACCTGTTGTCGGCGACAACGGCTCAGGTATGCACGTTCATCAGTCTATTTGGAAAGACGGCAAGAATATCTTCGCCGGCAACGGCTACGCAGGGCTTTCTGATACGGCTCTCTATTACATCGGCGGCGTCATCAAACACGCTCGTGCTTTGAACGCGATTACGAATCCGACGACGAACAGCTATCGTCGTTTAGTCCCGGGTTTTGAAGCTCCTGTGAAACTTGCTTACTCCGCCCGTAACCGTTCTGCTTCTCTGCGTATTCCGTTCGTTTCCAGTGATAAGGCACGTCGCGTTGAAGTTCGCTTCCCCGATCCGATGGCCAACCCTTATTTGGCTTTCTCTGCTTTGCTGATGGCCGGTTTGGACGGTATCCAGAACAAGATTCATCCGGGCGAAGCTGCTGACAAGAACCTCTATGATCTGCCTCCGGAAGAAAACGCTAAGATCCCGACCGTATGTTCTTCTTTGGAACAGGCCTTGGAAGCTTTGGCTGCCGACCATGAATTCCTGACGGCCGGCGGAGTCTTCAGCGAAGATCTGATCACCTCTTACATTGCACTCAAGCATGAAGAAGTCGTACGTACTCAGATGGCGGTGACACCTGAAGAATACGACATGTACTATTCGAGCTAGTAGAGTAATTTGAGGCTGTCTGAGTAAAGACAGCAAAATGACCGAGCGGAGGATGTCGTGAGTTTTGATGCTAAGCGTTTAGAAAGTTTCGATCTCCTCAGGCTCGGTCTTTTTGCATGTAATAAAGAAGGCGATATTCTTTACGCCAATACCGCGGCTCAATTTCTATCCGGGCAGTCGCTCAAACTTCTAAAAGAAAGAAAACTTCAGTATTACCTGAATTCGTCGGATGAATGGCTCGCAAATTACCGTGCGCATCCCGAGCCTTCATTTTTGGTTCCGAACGAACTAGACCATTTCCTGCGTCCTCCGGCAGAACTGATTCCGGTTCTAGTCACCATTCATCCTTTCCCGGATGACGAAAATATTCTCTTGGCCGAGATTGTGCCGGCAGATAAGACCCTTCAAATGACGCGAGAACGTCATATGAATGAGTTGTCTGAAAATACTCGGCGCCTGCTGAGAAATCTCGCTCATGAAATTAAGAATCCTCTCGGAGGGATTCGAGGCGCAGCACAGCTCTTGGAAGGGGAGCTTCACGATCCGGAAAATAAAGAATTTACCGAAGTGATCATTAGTGAAGCCGACCGTCTCCAGCATCTTGTCGATAAGATCCTCGCGCCTTACCGTCAGCTTTATCATCCTGTGCCAACCAATGTTCACGAAATCCTGGAACGTGTTCGCCTTCTAGTGCAGTCGGAATTCCCGGAAGGGTTGAAGGTTGTTCGCGATTATGACATCAGTGTACCTGAAATGATGGCCGACAGAGGTCAGCTGACACAAATTTCCTTGAACCTAATGCGCAATGCCGCTGAAGCTTTATCCGAGCAAATAGCACAGGGTACGGCCTGTATCACGCTTAAAACCCGTGTTGTCCATCATGTTCAGGTCGGTCAAAGTTTTTGCCGCACGGCATTAAATATCCATGTGATCGACAACGGAGAAGGCATACCCAAAGAACTGGCTGACAGTATTTTTTATCCGCTGGTCAGCGGAAAAGAACAGGGGAGCGGCCTCGGACTCTCATTGGTTCAGACTTTCGTTGAACAGCACGGCGGCAGTATCTCGGTCAGCAGTGAAGCCGGCCGTACCGATTTCAGCATCTTGTTTCCCTTATCGTTATGAAAAATGTTTGGATCGTGGACGATGATCGTTCCATCAGATGGGTATTAGAAAAAGCACTTCAAAAGGCAGATATTCCCTGCAAAACTTTTAGTGAAGCCGAGTCTGTGCTGCAGGCGATCAAGAAAGAACAGCCCGCCCTGATTTTAAGTGACATTCATATGCCGGGCAAAAGCGGCTTGGAAATGCTCGCCGAAATTAAGAAGTCCTACCCAAAACTTCCGATCATCATCATGACGGCCTATTCGGATCTGGACAGTGCCGTGGCAAGTTTCCAAGGCGGTGCGTTCGAATATCTTCCCAAACCTTTCGACATCGATAAAGCGATTGAACTCGTACGGCGTGCAACGGAAGAGAGTGAGGAAGAAGAACAGACTCCTGCTGAAGAGACTGCTTCCGAAATCATCGGTAAGGCGCCAGCCATGCAGGAAGTCTTCCGCGCTATCGGACGTTTGTCTCAAAGCAAGGCAACCGTCCTTTTGACCGGAGAATCCGGCGCCGGCAAGGAAGTCGTGGCCCGGGCTCTGCACCGCAGCAGCCCGAGAAGCAAGGCTCCCTTTATTGCGCTCAACATGGCGGCAATTCCCCGGGAGCTGATGGAGTCTGAACTCTTCGGCCACGAGCGGGGCGCTTTCACCGGAGCTCTAGCGACCCGAAGCGGCCGGTTTGAGCAGGCTGACGGCGGCACGCTGTTCCTTGATGAAATCGGCGAACTGCCCCTTTTGCTTCAGGCAAAGCTTCTGCGCGCCCTCCAGCAGGGGGAAGTCCAGCGAGTGGGCAGCGATACGCCCATCATCGTGGATGTGCGGGTCATCGCCGCGACCAACCGCAACCTGCGCGAGGAAGTCAGCGAAGGGCGTTTCCGTGAGGATCTCTACTACCGGCTCAACGTGATCGGCGTGGAAGTGCCCTCCCTGCGGGAGCGCCGCGAGGACATCCCCATGCTCGCCACGGCTTTTCTGGAGCGTTTTGCGCTGGCGAACCGCAAGGAGATCAAGGGATTCACTCCGCAGGCGATGGATGCATTGCTCAAGTACTCTTGGCCCGGCAACGTGCGCGAACTGGAGAACGCCGTGGAGCGGGCGGCTATCCTCTGCCTCGGGGAGTATATTTCCGAACGTGAGCTGCCTATGGCGGTGTCCTCCGCGCCCAAGAACAACGACGCGCCTACCCTTGCCGAGCTGCAGGGGGCGGCAGGTGAGGAGCCGATCAGCATGACGCTGGATGAGATGGAGCGCGCGGCCATCTTGCGGACGCTTCAAGATACGGGGGACAACAAGAGCGAGGCCGCCCGGCGGCTCGGGATCACGCGGGCGACGCTGCACAATAAGTTGCGGAGATACGACATGGAGTAGTTGACAAAAATAGTAACGAGTACTATTAATCAATCAACGCAATCAATGTTACTTGCAAAGGTGGATTGGACATGAATACAGCGCACCTTTCCTCTACGAAAAATACATCTCCCTTGGCGGCGTTTGCCGACCAGCAGATTGATTGGAACCTGACGCCCGAGATGGCGGTGACCCTTTATCTGGAGTGGGGCAATAACGACTGGCGTTCCGAACATCCGCCGGTCCGTTCCAAGAGCGACGTAGCCACCTATTTTGTCGTGGACGCGTGGCAGGACCCTTTGAAGGTACGGCTTGTGCGCCGCAATTCCGAATCGGCGGACGATCTGGTGACTGTTCCGCTGCCGGAGCCGCTGGTGAAAGCGTTCCGGGACGAGTACGGTTCCCTCAAGGGGGTCTTTGAGCCCCTGCCGGTCATTAAGGACTGGCTCAAAAAGGAGCTTGGTCAGGCTTAATCCGTACGGGAGGAGTGCGGGAACAGTGACGTTCGCCTAGCAGCCTGTCCGTGGGAGTCTCCCCTGACCCCAGCGGTTTCCTCAATTCTTCCGTTTTTTTCAATTAAAAAGGTATCTCCGTTTTCAGGTGCAGTATGTTCCGGTGCGCGGGTGGCGCACCGGTACGCCTCCGAAGCCCCCAAAGGCAGCAATGCCCGAGGGGGTTTTGTTTTGGAGGTGGAGATGGTGAGGGGGATAAGGTGGATGAGAGAAAGACTTTTGACTGGTGGGGAGGCCGCGCGGTGGGAGTCCCGTTGGGTGTGGGACAGAGGAAGCAGCTGATTGCGTGTAGGTATAAAGAAGTGCTGTGGACTGAATAGAGCTACAGCTCTCTCTATATAATTGTCTTTTCCGTAATCTGGTCCCTGAGGAGCCCCGCCGGAGGTATTTTGAAGGAAAGGGCGCCCTCCGCTCTTCTTCTCGTTTATAGCCTTTCATACCTCTCTTTCCTTCAAAAGAGGGGGAAAGCTGTGAAGAGGGATTCGATAAGGGTGAAAGTCTTGGGAA
>OGQS01001748.1_pt1 | contig 10604 bp, 9 predicted proteins | sample 1553331 | NCBI WGS metagenome assembly OGQS01 (sample SAMEA2580012, study PRJEB22360) | human gut metagenome | biome: human gut; feature: human-associated habitat; material: faeces | place: Denmark | collected 2008/2010
GCTCCCGCACATCCAGGATGATGACCTCCTGGGTGTCCATCATCTCTTTGGCCTCTTCCTGGGAGATCTGCTGGTAGTCGTTCTCTGATGAGGAATTCGATGCAGTTCCTCCGCATCCGGTTAACAGCAGAAGGAGAAGGAACAAGGGCAGAATCCGTTTCATTTGAGCACCTCCAAAAGTCCTGCGGCAAAGGCCTTGTGCCCTTGCTCTGTGAAGTGTACGCCATCATAGGCCAGGGAAATATTCCACATTCCGGCATCGGCAAAGCAGATGCCCATTCGCTCCGCCAGGGCATGACAGAGCTGGGCGAAGGTATGGGAATCATCAATGAGCTGCTGATTGGGCACCCATGCCCCCAAGGCTACCGGCGGCGGTGCGATCAGGAGGATCTTCTTTCGATCCAAGGTTATGCCGGAGAGAAATCTCTCCAGCCTCTCAGCGGCCTGCTTCGGGCTCCGGCCCTGGAGTAGGTCGTTGATCCCCAGCATGACGATCATCAGATCTGTGTCAGCAGGGAAGGAAGGGGCAGAGGAAGGAATCTCCCGGCCGTTCTGACCCATGTTGGAGATTGTCCAGTCTTTTTGCGTGGCTAGAATGTCTACCCACCTGCTGTCTGCGTCGTAACGTCCGCCGAAATAGCTCCGGGGATCATAGCCAAAGGTATTGGAATCGCCGAAGCAGATGACTTTCATCTTGTAGTTCCTCTTCTCTGTGTAATATTTCGTATATCATCTGTTATTAGAAACTGCCGCCAGTAATGCCTGCTCTATGCGTTCTTTCTCTCCGCTTCCATCTGTTCGAAGACGAAGTAGTGGCATTCCGCACCGTTCAAAAATCCGGTTTTTCTTCTCATCTCTGCTTGCCTGGAGGCTTCCAGCAGCGTGAAAAGCAACGCCGTCCACTTCGATTGCCAAGAGAGGCGATTTATCCATTCGGCGGAACAAGAGAAAATCTACATGGGTTAGGGGATTGCGAGCGTAAGTTGTTTCTTCCTCTGTCAATATGGAGTAGTCTTTCACCAAATTGACCAAGGACACATGGGCGGCACAATCCACGAAAGAAAACTCTGCCTTTTGAAGAATTTCTTGAATTACGGCGTAGAGAAGGTTTTCTGAGTCATATTCCGAGACTCTCTTGTGCTTTTTCAGAAAGGATCGCCGCTGTTCAGCATACCCCTGATAGAGTAAATCGAAAACGGAGTAGACTGTACTTTCGATTACCGCGCAGTTGTTGTACTCGATGTAGCGGGCCAGATCCCCGTAATTGGTTCGATCATTCTGCGGATCCTGCGAGGTGACAACAGTCAATGACTTGACCGCTCGAGAAACCGCCACATTCAGCATCCGAGGATCATCTACAAATTTCGTAATGATATTATCCACGGAAGTCAGGATGATAGCGTCCTTCTCACGGCCTTGGAACTTATGGACGGTAGCCACTTCCAACTCTTTGCCCAGCTGTGTTTGAATTGCTGCTACCTGATCCCTGTACGGTGTGATAATGCCGATACTCTCATACCCTTGTTTCGCCAAACGGGGAAGTACTTCCAGCCGGATTACATCAATCTGTCTTTGGTTCAAATGATCACGGGCGTGGTTGCCGGGTGCTGTCCGGTACATGGTCAGCACATCGGGCTCCTCATGGTCCTCCGTCATGACAATGAGCTTCCCACCATAGAATTTCTGATTGCAGAAATTGATAATCTTGGGATGGCAACGATAGTGTTCTCGCAGGAGAACCATAGGAGCTTCCGGCCATGCGGAGATGGCAGAGGAGAGCAGACTATGAGCAGAGAAATGGTAGGACTCCGGGAGAGAATACCGCTTCCAGATTTCCTCGCTTTTCTGAGTATTCTGACTGTCCAGCACATTCGGGAGCTGCTGAAGATCTCCTACGATGACGATGTTTTTGGCACTGGCAAAGGCGAGGACACCAGTGGCCAGATCCACCTGAGAGGCTTCATCCACGATGAGATAATCGTAGATATGTTCAAAGTTCAAGGTGCCCTTGATAGAGTAAGTCGTACTCAGGATTACTGGATATTCATGATTGAATTCTTTGGATTTTGCCCGGAAATCCCGCATTTCAAAGCGCTGGCGGGGCTTCTGCCAATGGAACTTTTTGCTTAGCTCTGCCCGGAATAGCCGCAGAGACTTTTCCGTCAATTCCGCCATCTTTTCGTCAAATGCATACTGCTCCAGCTTTTTCTCCAGTTGAGCCCGTTCATCCGTCAATTCTTGCCGGCGTACCACATAAAATTGCCGCTGGAGATACGGAATTACCAGCTCCGGAGCCTGGAGAAACACTTTCAGCGCACTGCGATTGAAGCGAAAGAGAATGGATATCTTTTGGAGCAGACCCAGTTTGTTCTCCTGCTGGGCATACTGCTCGTATTCTAACCAGAGAGATAGAATCTTTTGAGAGGAGAGACCTTTCACCTCATTCCTTGGGGCCTGGGCGTAAGTGTTGTAGTACTCACCAAAATAGTGTTCTTCCGGTGTCAGCTGTAAGAGTTCTTGTTCAATGGCTGCAATACGATTCTTTGCGTTGAGCATCTCACTGAGCTCTTTGGAGAGAATCGTTACCTCCTGATCCAGTTGCGACTTCTCTTCCGTCTCTAGAACCCAAGACGACATATCAGGATATCGCTCAGTCTGGGCTTCCAGAAAATGTTCCTTATTGGCACGGCTTCCCAGGAAAGCAGTCAGAAAGGAGAGACCTTTCTTTTCCAGTTTTTTCCGCCACATTTAAGGTGGCGGAGTTGTTGTTAGAGACAACAGCTACCGTCTGGCCATTCCGAACCGCATTGGCGATAATATTCAAAATGGTTTGTGTCTTACCGGTACCGGGAGGCCCTTGGATGATACTGACCTGAGAAGAAAGGGCATTCTCTACTGCTGTTTTCTGGCTCTGGTTCAGCCCAAAAGGGTAGATAATAGATTCTGGAAGGGCCCGTGCTGCGGGCTTTTTGGAGGCATCCAGGTAGCAGGATAGGACAGTTGCATCACTAACACTTTTGATGCGTTCGTACTGGGCACTCAGGATGTTGAGGCCACCTTCAGCTACCAGACTGACCGCCGTTGCCGTTTCTTTGAAGTATTCAAAAACGCCTGCCTGTTTCTGGTTCGTAAGACAGTTTTTCTGGAGTTCCACCCGTCCTTTTGGATATGTAAGGGCTTTTTTCTCATTCCGGAGGAAACGGTAAAAGGGGCCAAAATCCAGAATCTCATCAACCTGCGAAAGAGGATTTCCGTCCACAGTAATGATGAACTCCGAAGGAGTGATATGATTTTGTGCTTTTAAGAGACGTACTTTTCCAGCGTGGTAGCGATAGGACTTAGGGGAACTAGTATAGACTACCTCGCACATACCGCCCTGAAAATGGAAGCTGGCGACGGAGTCTGTTTTATCCTGGCCATTGACCAGGAGCATGTATTTTTTGTTGTCCATCGCATTCCCCTACTTTCGGTTATATGTTTTGACGACTATAATACTGCTCCAGCTTCTCATCACAGATCCGCTCAATTTCCTGCTTCTCCTCTCGGGTCAGCTTCTTCCAGACAGACTCGTCCACCTGGATCACGCCCAGGGTCTTGGTGTGGTGGAGCATCTGCATATCCTCAAACCGCTTGAAGGGGTTGGACAGGATATTCCGCTGGGCCTGGGCGTCAGTGTAGCCGCCCTTGGCGTAGATGCTGTTGGCCTTTTCCACCACCAGCCCAGCCGCCCGGCGGGCCTCGTAGAACTCCCGGAAGTAGGTGACGATGTCGCCGAGCTTCACCCGGCCCTTGTCGTCGGCGAACAGCAGCACCGCCTTGAGCAGCACCGGCTTGTAGGAGTAACTCATATCCATCTGCCGCACCATATCCAGAAACAGCTCCTTGCGGTTGGAGTCGTCAATAAGCGTCCAGCCATATTGTTTCGCATACTTCTGGAGGGTTTCCTCTTTGAAGTACTTGAAGGTTCGGTGTTCACTCATGGGCACCACCAAGTCGGGCACCAGCAGACCGTCCCGGACATACCGCTCGATGGTCTCCGTCTGCACATCCACCCGGCGGACAAACTCCATCTGGGAGATCATACCAGCGGCCTCTTCCTGCCAGTTGAAGATGTCCACCAGCTCGTAGTCCAGGGCATCAACCGGCCAGTCGATGAGGGCATCCGGGCGCTCGCCTCGGTCGTAGAGGCCCTGTTCGGCAACCTTTTGCTGCTTGGTGCCCAGCACCAGCGCACCGGGCTTGTAGTCTTTCAGCCGGAACAGGCGATGCATGGAGTAGGGCATGTTGTACTGGCTGGCGTTGTCTACGAAGTCGAACACCATCAGGCTTTCCTTGCCGGGGAACAGCCGCATACCGCGGCCCAGCTGCTGGGTGTAGAGCACCTTGGACATGGTAGGCCGGGCCATAAACAGCACTTCGGTAGCAGGGCAGTCCCAGCCCTCGTTGAGCAGGTCACAGGCGCACAGTACCTTGGTCTCGCCTTTCTCGAACCGGGCCAGCACCTCCCGACGGTCACTGGCCTTGATCTCACCAGACACTGCTTCAGCGGCCACGCCGGCATCATGAAGCCGCCCGGCGATCTCCTGGGCGTGTTTGACGGAGGCACAGAAGATGACGGTCCGCTTGTCCTTTACATATTGGAGCCAGGTGTCCACGATGAGCTGGTTCCGCTCCGGTACGTAGATCTTGCTTTCCAGGTCTCGAATGTTGTACTGGACGCTGTTGAAACGAACCTTGGTTAAGTCAATATTGGTATGGATGCGGATGCACCGCCCCGGCACCAACTCGCCGATCTCCACGGCGGTCTGGATGTCCAGCTTGTGAGCAGTATTTTTGAAAATATCTAGGATATTCTTGTCGTCAGCCCGCTCCGGCGTGGCGGTCAGGCCCAGGGTAAATTCCGGTGTGAAATAGGACAGAACCTTCTGATATGTATCGGCGGAGGCGTGGTGTGCCTCGTCCACGATGATGTAGCCGAAGTCATCCGACTTGAACCGTTCCAGGTTCAGGGCCACGCTCTGGATGCTGCCGCATACCACAAAGGCGTTGCCTTGTTTCATGCTCTCCACGTAGCGGCCCACCGTGACCCGAGGCCACAGTGCCCGGAAGGTCTTGGTGGCCTGATCCACCAGCTCTACCGTGTGGGCCAGAAACAGCGTGCGCTTTCCAAATCGTTTGGCATCCATGACGGCAGTCACTGTTTTGCCGGTGCCAGTGGCGTGGTAGAGCAGGGCAATGGTTTCAAAGTTACAGCGCATTTCCTCCAGAGCTGCCAGGGCCTGCTTTTGGTGCTCCTTCAGCTCCAGTTTGGAGCCGTCCAGGGACTTGCCCCGCTGGGTGGGGAGGTAGTCCTCAATCTCCTTGAAACTGGGGTGCTGGCCCAGGAATACCCGCAGCTCGTCCTTGACCGTCTCCGGCTGCTGCATCTGCCGCACTGCCCAGCGATACACATCCCAGCCTAGGTAGATCATGCTGTTCTGCTTGAGCAGATCATCGTAGAATTTGTCCTGAGAGACCAACTTGGGGTTGTGGGAGGCCTCATCGTCGATCTCAATGGCCACCTTCCGTCCGCCATTCTCAATCAAAAAGTCGGCAAACCGGCTGTTCTGGTAGATGTCGGAGAAAGGGTACTGGGAGTAGAGATAGCCGGCTTTCTCAGCACCGAAGGTGTCGGAGAACAGTTCAATGAACAGATCCTCGGCGCTGCTGCCGGAGGCGGAGCGGTAAGTAGACATGGAGGTCACCTCACATCGTTTGTTTTAGTCGATCAGACTGCGGGATCGCTGATTGGAGTTCTCGCAGTTTTGCCAAAGAGATAGGCCGCTGACCGTTTTTCTGCAGTTTCCCGCAATGTTCCCAAGCCAGCTTGCCGGGGCCATTGTATTCCTCAGAAAAAGTGCCGTCTTTATGTATTTTCAGCACGAGCAGCCACTCTGGCTCACTGGAAAGAGCAACACGGTTGATTTGTGTTGCTTTGATCTGCACCAGACGGCCATCAGGCGCTTTCGCATCGTGAGTTTCTTCTGAAGCGGGAAAGAGTTCCAGGTTATAATAGCTGGCTGCCAAGGCCTCTCCGATGCTCCCGATCATATGGCCATCCGGCGTATAGTGCCGTCCAGGGAATAGTTCCTCCAGATTATGAGATATTTCGTAAAGTGCCTTGATTTTTGCTGCCACTGAATCTTGGATCGTTGCTTCGCTCATTCCAGCACTTCCTTCAGTAGAATCTTTTTCGCGAATCCGCCCCGTTTGGTAGCCTTGTCCGCCCGTACCCGCTCCAGATCTTCTACAGTCCAACCACGGGCCTTCACGACAGCCTGTATGACCTCCAGCAAGTCAGCCAGTTCCTCCAAGGATTTACTCTCTTGGTATTCATCCAGTTCTTCATTCAACTTTTGGTCCAGGAGAGATATATAGTCCTCATCGGACAGAGTTTCACAGACGCAGGTTTTACCGTCCGCTTCGATGATCTCTGGGATTCGGTCGCGGACGAGCTTGTGATAGGATTTAGTAGGCATCTTTTATCCTCCTCAAGATCTCCACATCTGCTGGGCAAAACTCATATTGGTCAATCTCATCCACTGTAATCCAGCGAATGTCGTTGTGCTCCAATTTCAGAGGGATACCCTCCCGGATGGTCGCATGGAACAACGTTAGGTGAACAGTCAAATCCGGGTATTCATGCGTCACATCCATGAATATCTCACCTACATTCAGAGTGATGGCCAGTTCCTCCTGACATTCCCGAATGAGCGCCTGTTTTTTGGTTTCACCAGGCTCCACCTTGCCACCAACAAACTCCCATAATAGCCCCCTTGCTTTATTGGCCGGGCGCTGGCAAATCATAAATTTGTTTTTATCCCAAATCAGGGCTGCAACTACCTCTGTCATTTATCCCACCACCAATTTATTTGTTTTCTTCAAAAACTTCGCTGGGATCGGCCGATCCAGTTTCCAAGTGATATTCATCGGCTTGCTGCCCTCATGCCTCACATAGTTTGCCGTTCCTAGGAAGGTATAGGCCTCGGCCCCTCCTGTGATTCGATCCGCCTTGAACTCCCGGACAAACAACAGGATCTTGCTCCCACGTTCCCGGTGGTGAATATACCGCTGTCCGGTAGAAGAGTCCGCTGCTGTGGTGCTCTGACTCTGCCAGTGGAAGAGGTTTTCATTGATGGAGTAATCGTGATACATGGTGGTAGGCGAGTAGTCCTTATCCGCCTTATTCAGCGTCACGAAGAACACATCTAACTGCTTCTCCGGCAACCACTTCACACCCTCACGCACCGTGGCCGGTTTTAGGAAATCCAGCGCCACCAGCAGCTGGTCACGAGTATAGGTGCAGTGGAGGTCCAGCGGACAGTCAAAGCCCAGTTCTACCGGCTCGTCAATGAAATCGATCTGCTCATATCGATATTGGAGCAGGTCCAATAGCTCACCCAACAGCACGGGGCTATCTGAGAGGGCATACAGGTTGTCCAAAACCTCATCGGATTCCCAACTCTCTGCTGCCTTGCCCCAAACAGTCACATAGAACATCTGGAGCATCCGCCGGTCCAGCTCGCTCAGCGCCGAAAAGTCCACATCGTCCAGACGAGGCAGCAGGTCCAGCAAAAAGCGGATCCAGCGCCGGGAGTCCACAACGGCCAATCGGCCGAGGGCTTTTGTGAGTATATCCTCCAGCGGTTCGTTAAAGTCCAAGATTGCATCCGCCCGGGCGCAGATACGGGAGAAGGAAGAAAACTTGTAAATTGCCCTGGGATCCAAGTGGTAATAATCTAGGAAGTTTGCCAAAGTCAGCTCCAAGCCCGTGTCCTCTGCAAAGCTGGCCACCCTGGATACCAGACCAGCGGTATTGCCATAGGATGCGCGAATGTTGTCTAAAATGTACTTGGCGGCCTTCTTCTCCAGCTGTATATAGCAGCCTTTGGGTGCGGAGACAAATCCATCCTTGATCTCTCGGGTCACGCTGCGGGTGGTATTGGAGAGCAAGGCGGCAAACTTGTCCTCGAAGTTATACCGCTTGTTGGCCTGGCCGATAAAGTCCAGCACGGTCAGGCATTCTTTATCCTCCGAAAGCCGCAGGCCACGCCCCAACTGCTGAAGGAAGATAGTCAAGGACTCGGTGGGCCGCAGGAACAGGACCGTATTGACCTCTGGAATGTCCACGCCTTCGTTGTAGATGTCCACCACGAAGATGAAACGGATCTCACCGCTTACCAGACGTCCCTTGGCTGTTTTTCTCTCCTCATCGGAGGATTTTCCGGTCAGGAAGATGGACGGAATTCCGTGATCGTTGAAATAGCGGCACATGAACTCTGCGTGCTCGATGGACACGCAGAACCCCAGGCCCTTTACCTCGTCAATGTCAGTGACATACTTGAGCAGTGAGGACATCACCAGATCCGCGCGGCGGTTGGCCACGGCGCCACTGAGGGTGTAGAGATTGGAAAGCTCATTTTTGTCGTAGCCGCCAGCGCTCCATTTCAGAGTGTTCAGATCTACTGTGTCAGTAACACCGAAATACTGGAAGGGGCACAGCAGCTTGCGATCAATGGCCTCAGGTAGGCGAATTTCCGCTGCAATCCGGTTGCTGAAGTAGGGCAGCACGCTCTTGCCGTCCATACGCTCCGGGGTGGCGGTCAGGCCCAGGAGGATCTGAGGCTGGTAATAGGATAGTAACTTCTGATAGGTAGGTGCCGCCGCGTGGTGGAACTCATCCACAACGATGTAGTCGTAAAAATCCGAAGCAGTCTTGGCGGCAAAATCCTGAGAGTTGAAGGTCTGAATGGACAAAAACAGATGGTCAATGCTTTCCGGTCGATAGCTGCCTACAAACAGTTCCCCGAAGTTAGCATCTTTCAAAACTGCCCGGAAGGTGTACAGACTCTGCCGCAAAATCTCCTCCCGGTGTGCCACAAAGAGCAGCCTGCAGGGCTCACCTGGGTGCTGCTTGCAAAAACGCTTATAGTCCAGAGCGGAGATCACCGTTTTGCCGGTGCCGGTGGCGGCCACCACCAAGTTGCGGGTATAGCCTCGGACGGTGCGTTCGGCCTCCAGCTTATCCAAGATTTCCTGCTGATATGAGTAGGGTGCAATGTCCATGGTATAGACTTCGGCGTTGTTGGCGTCGAAGTATTTTTCCGCCTTCAACGCGCGGGCTAGCCGTTCCTTCTGATCCTCGGAGTAGTACTCAAACTCGCTGGAGTTCCAGTAGCTCTCGAAGGTGGCTGCGATCTTGTCGATGGTCTCAGGCAAATCCCGACGAGTGACTTTCACATTCCATTCCAGACCGCTGGAGATGGCGGCGTTGGATAGGTTAGAAGAGCCCACATAGGCGGTAGTAAAGCCGGTGTTCCGGTAAAAGACCGGCTGATAGTTTGTTATTCCAAAAAAATATATAAATCGGAGGAAAAAGTATGCGCGCAGTCATCACGGTGGTCGGTAAAGACCGCACCGGCATTATTGCCAGAATTTCCGAAACTCTGTACAAGCATGAGGTCAACATTGTTGATATTTCGCAGAATGTCATGGAGGATATGTTCGCCATGGTCATGCTGGTCAATATCGACAAGTGTACGGTGGACTTCACCCAGTTGGCTGATGTTCTGGATAAGGACGGCGAAGCGCTCGGCATGAAAATTCACACCATGCACGAGGATATCTTCGACGCGATGCACAAGATTTGAGGTGCCGTCCATGTCAATGATCAATACCAAGGACATTCTGGAAACCATCAAGATGATCGAAGAGGAACACCTTGATATCCGTACCATCACCATGGGTATTTCGCTGCGTGATCTGGCCAGCGACGATATCAATGTGCTGGCGGATAAGGTGTATGACAAGATCACCCGCCGCGCGGAAAAGCTGGTTTCCACGGGCGAACAGATCGAGCGGGAACTCGGCATTCCGATCATCAACAAGCGTATTTCGGTCACGCCTATCGCCATGATTGGCGCGGTGACGAATGCAAACAGCTATGTGCCGCTTGCCAAGGCGCTTGATCGCGCGGCAAGTGCAACCGGCGTGAACTTTGTCGGCGGCTTTTCCGCGCTGGTGCAAAAGGGCTTTGCCAAGGGTGACGAAATCCTAATAAACTCCATCCCTGAGGCGTTGGCCGAGACCAATCTGGTCTGCTCGTCGGTCAATGTTGCGTCTACCAAGGCGGGTGTCAATCTGGACGCCATCGGACTGATGGGCCGCATCATCAAGCAGACCGCAGAACTGACGAAGGACAACGATTCGATGGGCTGCTCCAAGCTCGTTGTGTTCGCCAACGCGGTGGATGACAACCCGTTTATGGCGGGCGCATTCCACGGCATCGGTGAGCCGGAGACCGTTATCAATGTCGGCGTTTCCGGTCCGGGCGTGGTGCAGTCGGCTATCCGCCGCGCGGGTGACTGCTCCATTAATGAGGTAGCTGAGGTTATCAAAAAGACCGCGTTCAAGATTACGCGAATGGGTCAGCTTGTCGGTGCGATTGCCAGTGAGCGGCTGGGTGTACCGTTCGGCATTGTCGACTTGTCTCTTGCGCCGACTCCCGCAATCGGCGGCTCGGTTGCACGCATTCTGGAGGAAGTCGGTCTGGAGGTCTGCGGCAG
>OGQS01001759.1_pt1 | contig 10565 bp, 10 predicted proteins | sample 1553331 | NCBI WGS metagenome assembly OGQS01 (sample SAMEA2580012, study PRJEB22360) | human gut metagenome | biome: human gut; feature: human-associated habitat; material: faeces | place: Denmark | collected 2008/2010
AGGCTGCAGCAGAACCGGCGGAAAGGGCGGATGGCAGCTATACAGCATTTCCCGATGGACAGCAGAAGATGGAAAGCGGTTAAAAGGCCATCTGGAGCAGGAGTTTGAAGTAAAGAAAAACCGTCAGATTTACTGGGACGATGTGGCAATGTTCTGCTACCCGAAAGAGTATCAGCTTGGCATCCGGCCAATGAAGGCAGAGGATATCATAGAAGTAGACAATTTCAGCGAGCTTGTTGCACTCGATGCATCGTATGCGGATTACGCAGAAAGGGAAGAAAATGAACAGTAAAAACCAACAGAAGAAAAAAGAAATCGACTGGATGATCACGCTGGTGCCTCTGGTGCTGATCGTTGCTCTATGTATCGTATTTTTCTTTGCACCGGAGCAGTCGAATCAGGTACTTGGCCAGATTCGATTTCTGTTTGGAGACACCTTTGGAACGTATTACCTGGTCATCGGACTTGGCATTTTCTTTCTGTCTCTGTTTCTGGCAGGCTCCAAATACGGAAATATTGTGCTTGGAAAGCCGGATGAGAAGCCAAAATATTCCTTTTTTGCATGGGGATGCATGATGTTTACCTGTGGTCTGGCAGCAGATATTCTGTTTTATTCGTTCTCTGAGTGGATTTTGTACGCAACAGATCCTCACATCGCAGAACTTGGCAGCATTCAGGACTGGGCAGGCGTATTTCCACTGTTTCACTGGAGCTTTATCCCGTGGGGATTCTATCTGGTACTGGCTGTTGCGTTTGGCTTTATGCTTCATGTAAGAAAACGAAACCGTCAGAAATACAGCGAGGCGTGCCGTCCGATTCTGGGAAAACAGACAGATGGAATTGGCGGCCGTCTGATTGACCTTCTGGCTGTCTTTGCACTGCTGGCCGGAACTGCTACCACTTTTAGTGTGGCAACTCCGCTGATGGCGGAAATCATCGGCGAGCTGTTCCATATGGAAGTCAGCAGAACTGTGATTAATATTATCATTCTTCTGATCACCTGCTGTGTTTATACCTATTCTCTTCTGCATGGATTCAAAGGAATCAGCATTCTGGCCAAGGTGTGCATTTATCTGTTTTTCGGACTTCTTGCCTTCGTCCTGCTGTTTGGGGGAGAGACGCGGTATATTATTGAAACTGGATTTTCTTCTCTTGGAAAAATGATTCAGAACTTTATCGGCTTATCGACGTATACGGACCCGATGCGTACGACAAACTTCCCACAGAACTGGACCATTTATTACTGGGCATACTGGATGGTATGGTGTGTGGCAGCACCGTTCTTCATTGGCAGCATTTCCCGCGGAAGAACCGTGCGCCAGACAATTCTCGGCGGATACGGTTTTGGTGTGGGTTCCACGCTTGTCAGCTTTATTATTCTTGGAAATTATTCGATGGGAAAGCAGATTTCAGGTGCAATTGATTTCATTTCGCAGTATAATGAAAATGGGGATTTATATCATCTGATCGTGTCGATGATCAAAATCATGCCGTGTGCACCGCTGATTATGGTTGTTGTATTAGTTACGATGGTTGCATTTTATGCGACATCGTTCGACGCGATCGCATTGACGGCATCGTGCTACAGCTACCGGAAACTGGAAGACGGCGAAGAGCCGGCAAAAGGAATTCAGCTGATGTGGTGTATCCTGCTGATCCTGCTTCCGATTGCACTTCTTTTTGCAGAGAGTTCCATGAACAGTCTGCAGTCTGTCAGTATCGTAGCGGCATTTCCGATCGGCATTGTGATCATGATGATTGCGGTCAGCTTCTTAAAAGATGCAAAACTGTATTTAGAAGAATTGCAGGGAGGAAAAGCGCATGGAGAGGAGAAAAAAGAGAATCGTTAAACTGACAGCATTTTTGTTTCTGCTTGCGGCATCCATTTTTGTGATGCCGCAAAAGGCGTTTGCGGACGAAAATGAGGATGTTACATTGCCGACGGGCGATATTAAACCCATGGAACCACAGCAGGATGAGTCCGGGATTGATACATACGGGGCCGATGAAGGCGATGAGTTCAGCGGAACGGAGTATGAATTGTATACGGTTCTGGAGAAGCGTGTGAAAGAAGCGATGCTGTCTGGAAATGAATGGGTATCCATTAAAGATTTAAAAATAAGAAGGGATACCTATGACATTTGGGAATCGAAACACATAAAGCAGTGAGAATCCCCCATGGTTGAATGGAAGCGTTCAACCATGGGGGATTTTAATGGATGTTCCTCTTGCAGTCCCCCCCATTTTGTGTTAACATAAAACACGCAAATAACCAACAGCAAGGAGTTCTATTTTACATGAACATTACCTCAAAATACCGTTCTCTCTCCGTCCAGGCGAAGGCGGCGCTTTGGTTTACGATCTGCAGTTTCTTACAGAAGGGCATTTCGTTCATCACAGTTCCGATTTTCACGCGTCTGATGAGCACCGAGGAGTACGGAACCTATACGGTTTATCTGTCTTGGCTGCAGATTTTGACGATTATGACATCGCTGTATTTATTTAATGGTGTTTATGACAATGCGATGGCAAAGTACGAGAAGCAGCGGGATGAATATACATCTGCAATGCAGGGACTGACGCTTGTGATTACGGGTGCGGTTTTTGCATTGTATTGTTTTACATCGGGTTTCTGGGAGAAGATTTTAAATCTGCCGAAATCCATGATTTTGCTGATGTTTTTGGAAGCGCTGCTGAGTCCGGCGCTTTCTTACTGGTCGGGGCGGCAGCGGTTTGAGTATCGGTACCGGATTCTGGTCTGTGTGACGATTCTGCAGGCGCTGATGAACCCGATTGCAAGCCTGGTGCTGATCCGCATCAACGGCGGTACGGCCATGATGAGGATCCTGGGTATCGTCGGAGTGCAGATCTGTATCTGCGTGCCGATTATTGTGTTCCAGTTCTGCAAAGGAAAAGAGTTCTTTTCGAAGGAATACTGGGGCTACGCACTGCGGATCGGAATTCCGATTGTGCCGCATTATCTGTCCGGTATTATCCTGAATCAGGGCGATCGCATCATGATTGACAAGATGGTCGGAAAGACGGAAGTTGCGCTGTACGGGCTGGCGTACAGCATTGGTATGCTGGTGCAGCTTTTCATCAGCGGTATGAACAGTGCATTGACACCGTGGATGTACAGCAAGATCAAAAAGGGCGACATCCGCTCGATGCGGAAGGTGCTGCAGCTGCTGAGCATTGTAGTGGTCGGCATAGCCGTGGCGCTGATGCTGATCAGCCCGGAGCTGGTGCTGATTTTCGGATCACCGAAGTACCGCGAGGCGGTGTACGTCATTCCGCCGGTGGCAGCGAGTGTGTTCTTTATCTTCATTTATAATATTCTCTCGATGCCGCAGTTTTATTATGAAAAAACACAGTTTCTGATGGCTGCATCCATGGCGGCGGCTGGAGCGAATGTGGTGCTGAACTTTATTTTTATCCGCCTGTTCGGTTACATCGCGGCCGGTTACACGACGCTGGCATGCTATATGCTGTATTCGGTCGGCCATTATATTGTGAGCAAACGGATTCTGGTGAACGAAGGAATCCAGGAAAATCTGATGAATCCAGGATTTCTTGTGGCGTGCTCCGTTTTTCTGATTGGAGCAAGCATCATCTGCAATCTTATTTTCCCGTACAGAATCCTGCGTTACGCGATTCTGCTCGCAAGTGCAGGGCTGGTCTTCTGGAAGAAAGAACTTCTGCTGAAGACGATGGCGGATATCCGGAAAAAATAAAAAAGTGGGGGAGGATTTGAAACGAATGTTCAGAGACTCCCCGTTTTTGTGCGTTTTTTCTTGACAGTCACAGAAAAAACGATACAATGAAAGAATGAAGAAAAGTAAGGCATTTTAATTAGAAAAGGAAAAATTACATGAGTACCAGTATTTCAATAAAAGAACTAAAAGAGCTCGATCCGTCAAGCTATCAGATCGTCGATATCCGCGATGCGGTAGAGATCTCCCACGGCGCGATTCCGGGAGCGCTTGTGATGAAGACAGAAGAAATCGAGACAAGTGATGCGATTGACCGGAGCAAAAAGACGATTATCTGCTGCAGCCGCGGCCGGTTCAGTGTCGCAGCGGCGGAAGAATTACAGGAAAAAGGCTGGGACGCTGTGAGCCTGGAGGGTGGTTACATCGCCTGGCTGATGGACGTGATGAGCGCGCCGGAGGAGCAGGACAAGGCAGTGGATGTCGAGAAGAGTCTCCGCAAGAAGTTCAAAAAGGCGATCTGGTCCAAATTTACGAAAGCGATCAATACGTACGAGCTGGTAAAACCGGGCGACAAAATTGCTGTCTGTATTTCCGGCGGAAAAGATTCGATGTTGATGGCGAAATGCTTTCAGGAGTTAAAGCTTCACAATAAATTTGATTTCGAAGTAAAATTCGTTGTCATGGATCCGGGATACAGCCCGGAGAACCGCAAGGTCATTGAAGATAATGCAAAGAGTCTTCATATTCCGATCACGATTTTTGAAACCGATATTTTTGATTCCGTATACCATGTGGAAAATTCGCCGTGCTATCTCTGCGCGAGAATGCGACGCGGTCATCTGTACCATTTTGCACAGCAGCTCGGCTGCAACAAGATTGCACTCGGCCATCATTACGATGATGTCATCGAGACGATCCTCATGGGAATGCTCTACGGTGCGCAGGTGCAGACGATGATGCCGAAGCTTCACAGCATCCACTTCGAGGGCATGGAGCTGATCCGCCCGCTGTATCTGGTGCGCGAGGATGATATCAAGGCGTGGAGAGATTATAACGGTCTGCATTTCATCCAGTGTGCCTGCAAGTTTACCGATACCTGCACGACCTGCAATAACGAGGAGAATCGTTCGAAACGCGTGGAGATTAAGGAACTGATCAAAAAATTAAAAGAAGTCAACCAGTACGTGGAAGGCAATATTTTCAAGAGTGTGGAAAATGTGAATCTGGAAACGGTTGTCGGCTACAAGCAGCACGGCATCCTCCACAATTTCCTGGAAGGATACGACGACAATCCGGGGTATGTGCCGGAGGCAGAAAAAGCAGCGGCGGAAACGGAGCAGGAAAAAGAAGGAAAGTAATGCACAGAAAAATAGAAGAAACGCCGGGGCGGGAGAAAATGCTGATCCGGCTGAAAGAGCTCCGTCTGGAACGCGGTTACTCGATGACACAGGCGGCGCGGAAGATTTTCAGTCACCCGGACACCTACAACCGGTATGAAAAAGGCATCCGTGAGATTCCGTTGGACTGTCTGATTACGCTGGCAAAGCTGTATGACTGCAGTCTCGATTATCTCGCGGGTGTTTCCGATCAGCCGCGAAAATACGGAAGGTGATGTAAATGGCAATTCCTCTTTATCTGACAACGATTGAACAGGATATTTTTGATACATTCCGGTATCTGCCGCATGCGGTTGCAGTCGGTGTCGGCTTTGTGACGGTTGCGGCGGCGTGGAAAAATCAGCAGATCCAGAAGAAACGGAAACGGCTGGAGCAGTACCGTGCGCTGCACGGCGGGCAGCTTCTGGCGTGGTTTCTGGTAGCCGTCTATTTTGCCATGCTGATTTCGATTACACTGCTTTCGAGAGAACCGGGTTCGAGAACCGGTGTGGATTTGAAGCTGTTTGAAACCTGGGGAAACCAGTGTCTGCCGGACCGGTATTTTGTGGAAAATATTCTGCTGTTTCTGCCATTCGGTGTATTACTGCCGGCGGCGGTGCCGTTTCTTCGGAGATGGTGGTACTGTGTGTATGCGGCATTTGCCACGAGCATGATGTTGGAAACTGTGCAGCTTTTAACAGAGCGCGGCTTCTGCCAGTTAGATGATGTTGTGACGAATACGCTTGGAGCAGCCATCGGGTATCTGGTGTTTGCACTGGTGCGGAAATGTTGGAGAGGGAAGATAGAAGAATAGAAGGAAAACAAGAAGGCTCTGCCCAAATGGACAGAGCTTTTTTCTTCCCTGTTTTTATAGCAAGACCCGAAAATAATGCAAAAAATTCAGCACCGCAGAGCGTGAATTACTGCGTCACAGATTTTCGTCGTACCCCGGTACGCCTTCAAATCTGTTCCTTGCAATTCGCGCTCTGCAGCACTGCCTTTTTTGCATTATTTTCGGGTCTTGCTATAGATGGAAGTGCAGGAGAGTTAATCCACCCGTTCTTTCCCCCAGAAAAACAATGCCACGGTTCCCGGCCCTGTGTGGCTGCCGATGGTGGTTCCGATGTTGTTGATCTCGACTTTTCCGTTCAGATTGGGAAAGCGTTCCTCGATAAGATCCGCAACGGCCCGCGCATCTTCGTAGCAGGCGGACTGGGAAATGTAGCATTTTCCGGAGTAGGAGAGGCCGCCCTCGGCGTTTTCTTCCATCTGGTCGACGATTTTTTTGATGACTTTTTTCTTCGTACGGATTTTGAACCGCGGAATCAGCCGTCCTTCGTTGTCCATGTTGAGCAGCGGGCAGATGCCGAGGAGGCCGCCGATTGCGCCGGAGGCTTTGGAGATGCGGCCGCCGCGCACGTAGAAGGTGAGGTCCGTGGAGAAGAACCAGTGATGGACTTTGAGGCGGTTTTTCATCGCAAAATCGTAAACCTCTTCCAGCGGTTTTCCTTCATCGCGCAGGTCGGCAAGGCGGTCCATCAGAAGACCGTAGCCGGAGGAAGCGCCGAGGGAATCGACGATGAGGATTTTCCGCTCCGGGTAGCGCTCTTCGAGGTCAGCTTTGGCGATCATCGCAGAATTCAGGACACCGGAAATGCCGGAGGAGAGGCAGACGTGGAGAATGTCTTTGCCGTCCTGCAGGAATGTTTCAAAATAGGCCTCAAACTCATCGGCATTCACCTGGGATGTTTTCGTGGAAGCGCCGGCGGCCATGGCGGCATAGAACTGATCGAACGGCATGGACTTGCCGAGATCGTCCGCGTACTCGGTGTCATTTAATTTGTAATGGAAACAGATGTATGAGATTTCCCGTTTGGAGAAATGTTCTTCGGTAAGGTCTGCCGTAGAGCAGCAGCTGATGACATAGGAACTCATAAAATAATCCCTCCTCGTAAAAATGAAAGTAAGAACTCTGGTTTCTGTGCCTATTGTAGCATCCCGAATGGGAAAAGGCAACTGCGGAACGTGATTATATCCGTAATGAAAGGGGCGGTGAAATGGTGTCAAGCCTTGTATTTGCGGTGCGGCCTGTGGTAGAATAGAACTATGAGAATACGAAAATACGAAGGACTAATTGTTAAGTAACTAAAAACATAGAAATATGTATATAAATGTAAATAAGAGTGGACATATGAAATCTCTTATCTATAGCTTAACAATAGGTCTCAAGCCTAAGTGACTGCTACTGTCGAAAGACATGTTGCAGATAGGAACTATGTTAAGTAGTAAGGTAAAGACACACCTTTAGATGTAATCTTCAGTCTGAAGCTCTGTGAGTACAAACCAGGAAACAATGCTAATGTCCTGCATTGATAACAGGGAAACACATATCCTCTACTTGACTTTGGCACGAAGAGCAATTCTCCGAAAGGAAGGTGTCAGAAATGACAAGTTATTCTTTTGTATTAGATGCTAATGGGAAACAATTAGCACCGACAAAAGAACCAAAAGCATGGTTTCTTATCCGTAAGAAACGAGCAGCATTGGTCAGCAAATATCCAATGGTAATACAATTGAAGAAAAAAATTCAAGAAAATGAAATCTGTAAAGATGAGATTCGTTGTGGAATAGATGATGGCGGACTTCATGTAGGGATTGCTCTGGTTCAGAAATGTAAAAGTAAAAATAAAGTTGTTTTCAAAGGAACCATTGAGCAACGCAATGATGTAAAACATCTTATGGAAGTTAGGCGAAACTATAGACGTTACCATCGTTATCACAAAAGATATCGGCAGGCGAGATTCGACAATCGTAAATCTTCTAAAAGAAAAGGACGAATTGCTCCAAGTATTTTACAGAAACGGCAAGCTACCATAAGAGTTATTAATCGGCTTAATAAATGGATAAATATAACAAATTATTGGCTGGAAGATGTTTCTATTGATATCCGGGTATTAACAGATGGGTATAAGTCTTATAGCTGGCAATATCAAAAATCCAACAGACTGGACGAAAATATCCGTAAAGCAACGATTCTAAGAGATGGCGGTAAGTGTATGGAATGCGGAAAATCTAATTGTAGATTAGAGGTTCACCATATTAAGCCAAGAAGACGAAATGGTTCTAATACGTTAGACAATCTGATTACATTATGTGAAAGCTGCCATCAGAAAACCGAAGGCCAGGAAGAATTATATATGGATCGATATTTTTCCCTGTTAAAATCGTCTGACAATAAAAACCTGAATTATGCACAACATGTAATGATTGGTAAGATGTGGCTTAGAAAACAATTGTCAGGTTTGGGAGTATTATATCTGACGAGTGGTGGGGATACAGCCAACAAACGCATTGACTGGAATATTGAGAAATCACACACCAATGATGCTGTCTGCATTACGGACTTGCAGCCTGATACCTGTGATATAAAAGAATGGGCAATAAAACCTATGCGCAGACAAAGCAAAGCTAAAACCGACCATGTTTTAGGAATTCATCATAGGGATTTGGTTGAATATACATTCAAAAATGGTGAAACTCACAGAGGATATGTAACAGCACTATACCCGGACCAAAAAGCGATTAATTTTCAAAGCCAAACAAAACATTGTAAAAAAGTTAATGCGAGAAAGTGCAAATTACTATGGAACTATTCAAAAATCTATTGGTTTGAGAATGCGAGCTAAACACATTTGTCTATGATTAGATGTAATTAACTATATTATTTTAAGGAGGTTTTTGCATATGCAGAATTATTCAGGAGAAGAAGGGCTGCAGTATCATCTGCAGATCCGAAAAGGCGATGTGGGACGGTACGTGATTCTGCCGGGAGATCCCAAACGGTGTAAAAAAATTGCAGCTTACTTTGAGAACCCGGTGCTCGTCGCAGACAGCCGGGAATTTGTGACTTATACGGGTACTTTGGACGGTGTAAAGGTTTCCGTTACATCTACCGGCATCGGCGGTCCGTCGGCTTCCATCGCGATGGAAGAGCTGATCCAGTGCGGCGCCGATACGTTTATCCGCGTCGGAACATGCGGCGGTATGGCACTCGATGTAGAGGGTGGCGATATCGTGGTGGCAACGGGAGCGATCCGTGCGGAGGGAACGTCAAAGGAATACGCACCGATCGAGTTCCCAGCAGTCGCAGACCTTACCGTGACGAATGCGCTGGTGCAGGCGGCAAAGAATCTTGGGAAAAAATGGCATGCGGGCGTGGTACAGTGCAAGGATTCCTTCTACGGCCAGCACGACCCGGAGCAGATGCCGGTCGGCGATGAGCTGCTGAAAAAATGGGATGCGTGGATGAAACTTGGATGCAAAGCGTCAGAGATGGAATCGGCGGCACTCTTTATCGTGGCAAGTGCCCGCGGCGTCCGTGCCGGATCGGATTTTCTTGTGATGGGAAATCAGGAGAGAGTGAAACGCGGCATGGAGAACCACATTACGCACGATACGGAAGGTGCGATTCAGGTAGCCATCGAGGCACTGCGGATTCTGATCCGGGAAGATCAGAAATAAGAAAGAAAAAATAAGGGGATACTGGAAAGGGGATGCTGGATATGAAACAGGAAATCAGTACAGAAATAAAACAGGAGCTGGTAAAACAGGCTCTGGCAGCGCGGAAATTTGCGTATGTGCCGTATTCGAAATTCCGCGTAGGCGCGGCGGTTCTGGCAAAGAATGGAGCGATTTATACCGGTTGCAACATTGAAAATGCGGCGTATACACCGACAAACTGCGCGGAGCGCACCGCGGTCTTCAAAGCCGTATCCGAGGGCATAACGGAATTTGACGCGATCGCCGTCTGCGGCGGCCCGGGAGAGGCAGAGCCGGAGGATTTCTGCACACCGTGCGGTGTCTGCCGTCAGGTGCTGCGGGAATTCGTTGATCCGAACAAATTTCTCGTCCTTCTCTGCAAGGGCGACGGTTCCTGGAAAGAAATGACACTCGAGGAGCTGCTGCCAATGGGATTCGGAAAAGAAAATTTATAAACAGAAGCCGGAAAAGAAAAAATCCAGGGCAGGTACGGAAAGTACCGTATGCCCTGGATTTTTTATGTCCAAGATATAAAAATTATTTACTGAAATTTCGGCTCACAGGTCAGATCGCATCCCAGACGCTGGAACATTTTGCGGTCCACATCGGAGAGCATAACGCTGGAGTGCACCTGGCAGCCCTTTAACTGCGGCAGGCAGGAGAGTGCTTTCTGTGCATCCTCGCTCTGTGCAGCAGTAGCAGACAGCGCAATCAGAACCTCGTCGGTATGAAGACGCGGGTTCTTGCTTCCGAGGTACTTGGTTTTCAGGGTCTGGATCGGAGCGATGGATTCCGGTGAGAGAACATGTACGTCATGGTCGATGCCGGAGAGCTCTTTTAATGCATTCAGCAGAAGCGCCGCGCTCGATCCGAGCAGATCGCCGGTCTTTCCGGTGATGACGCGTCCGTCCGGCAGTTCCATGGCAGCAGCCGGGGC
>OGQS01001761.1_pt1 | contig 10558 bp, 7 predicted proteins | sample 1553331 | NCBI WGS metagenome assembly OGQS01 (sample SAMEA2580012, study PRJEB22360) | human gut metagenome | biome: human gut; feature: human-associated habitat; material: faeces | place: Denmark | collected 2008/2010
TTGTTCAGGAGTAAGGGAAAGGAGCGTCCCAGAAAAATATCCTTCATCACTGTCAATGCCAGGATTTGGTGGCGTGCAGGTGCAAGCGCAAAGTGGAAGGCATAGGAGGAAGAAGAAAACAAGCTTCAACCAATACATCATAAAAAACCTCCTATAATGATAGTGTTTTATATTGTATAACATAATAATAACATAGAATTTTAAAAAAACAACTACTTAAAAATATTGACATATAAAGAAAAGTATGATTATATACAAAATATGAGAAAAATCTCAAAGAGCAGAGTATCAGAGTGAAAAGTGAGGAGAACTTATGAAGAAACTATTATCATGTATTGTTGCGTGTGCTATGATGATAAGCATTTTAGGAATAAATGCTTATGCAGCGGAGCGAGAGATTCAATCAGAGGCACCGATGATTACAGAGGAAGTGGCACAGATTATTGCATCGTATTTTCTGAGAGACTATCAAGATGAAGCAGGATGTTGCTGGGACACTAACACTGCAATTGTTAACAGTGTGATAATGTACAATCTGGAGGAAGAAATTTCGGCTTATTCGTTTGAGTTAGCGACAAGTGGGGTAGAGAGTGGGTATATTGTAGTATCGGCTTATCCGGATGTTGAGAATGTGATACTTGAGTTTTCGGATACTGCTACGCCAGTATATGAGCCTTTTAACCTGAGTGTTGGTGAAAAGATTATATATACAGGAGGATTAAACTACTTTAAGGAGTCTGTAGATGGGACATTCTTTGCAGTGAATGGAAAAACTCTTCAAAAGAATCAAATAGAAACCCCCTTAGAAAGTATAAGAAGTGAAAAGTATCTGCCCGCTTCTTTTAGAGATTATGAATATCCTATTAAGGATCCTATCGCTTGGGCTAATAAATATTATGGGGGTCCATTCTATGCTAAATCCTGGAAGAACTCTTTCGAGGATTACTGCGAATTTTGGAGGACATCCGATTTTAAAACAGTCAATGGAACTACATATTCAAGTCACTGTGGTCCGACAGCGATTACAAATTTAATCAGGATGGTTGGAAAATATCGAAATCATTCAAAGGTAACTTCCACATCCGGCAAGGCTATATTTAAAACAGTTGCGGACTATGGAAAGTCAAAAGGATATTATACAAGCAAAGGAACACCACATGCAACAACAGCAACTTACATAAAGGATTCTTTCCAAAAATATGGGATTTCGACGAGTGTCAAAAAAAACGTTGCATATAGTGGGACAATCGTTAATGCAATAAATGCATATAAACCGATCTATTTAACAGTAACAGGGCACTCTTATTATGGTACACATGCTGTAGCTGCGTATGCTTATACTCAATTAGTAAGCGAAAAAACGGGAAGTGCTAAAATCTTTGTCAAGATTGCCGACGGGTTTGAAAAAACAGGAAGATATCTTTGTGCAGATATTTTGTCAAGCGAAAATATGTATGTCATTACCATTGGCAATTTAAGTTAACAACTCTGTTATCATAAGAACCAAAAAGCCCCCTGCCCGGGGTGGACTGCTCCATAAAAAACGTACAATAGACAAAAAGCCCCCTGATGTAGGAAAATAAAAGTACTACATCAGGGGGAATTGTTATGTCAGGCAAAAAAGGAATGATTCGGTATAGTGAAGAAATAAAAGAACAGGTACGCAAAGAAGTTCAGGCAGGCCAAAGTCAAAGAGAAATCAGCCGCAGATATGGAATCAGCGGTTATACGGTACAGAGCTGGTGCGGCCTCAGGCCCGAGACAAAGCTGAGGCAGGCGGCACCTTTACGCAAAGGCCGACCGGGCAAAATAAAGACAATAGAGGATTATGAAAAGGAAAATAAACGTCTGAAGATGGAGAACGAATTGCTGCGGGATTTTCTGCGGTCCACAGGAAGGAAGTGAGGGCAAGGGTAAAATACCACATCATATATCGTCACAGAGAGGAATATCCAATATCCGTCATGTGCACGTTTTTTGCAGTATCCAGAAGCGGCTACTATGCGTTTGTCCACCGTCTGGACAGGCCGGAGAAGGATGCCGCTCTTGCAAAAGTTATCGCACAGCAGCGGGAACGCAGCTTCCGTACCTATGGCTACCGGCGGATGTGGCTATGGCTGAAAAGCCAGAACATTTTCTGTAATCCTAAAACTGTGCTGCGAATCATGAAAAAATATGATCTGCTGTCAGAGATCCGCCGCCGCAGGAAATGGCAGCAGATGGGGCAGCAGGTCCACAGGTATGAGAATCTGCTGAACAGAGGATTTCACGCAGATGGGCCAAACAGAAAATGGGTAACGGACATCTCCTACATCCACACCAAGCAGGGCGTACTGTACCTATCCATGATCCGGGATCTCTACGACAACAGTATTGTGGCTTACAAAACCGGAACGGAACAGACGGTGGGTCTGGTTCTGGACACCATTCGTCTGGCAATGAAGCGAGAGAAAAAGAAGGTCGCTGCAGAACTCCACCTCCACAGCGACCAGGGATTTCAGTACACCTCGCGAGCATACTTCAACCTGACTCAAGCATACGGCATTACACCGTCCATGTCAAGAAAGGGAAATCCATATGACAACGCCATGGCGGAAAATTTCTTCTCCATCCTCAAAACGGAGTGCATTTACCGCCACAAACCGGCTACCTTCCCGGAAGCTAACGAAATGATCGACCGCTATATTCATTTTTATAACCATGAGCGCATCCAGTTAAAGACTGGAGAGGCGCCGCTTGCGCGACGCCTCTCCTACTAAAACTCGATATTTCCTACCAGGGCTCTTTTTTGTACTGTCTGCATAATCTGGGGCAGTTCATTTTGGGTGTCGGCAGAGGCTCTTTTTTTATGACATATTCAAAATAGCGGACAGCAGCTCTTGAACCTGTTGCCGGTATTCCGGCTTTATATCCGAAATACGTCTGGCAAGCGCAAGGGCTTCCGCTTCTGGCTCATCGGTCCCAAAGATAATTCGGTCCGCACTGACGCCCAGCAAACGGCAAAGACGCTGCAAGGCTTCAAGAGAAATACCGGAAGCACCACGCTCAATAGCGCTCAGGTGATTCGGCGTCATGCCAAGCATTTCTGAGAGCGTGTCCTGCGTATAGCCCGCCTGTTCTCTTGCCACTTGAATATTGCCGCCGATTTCAATATTGATGTCCTTCTTCTCTCGCATAGCCTCACCACCTTTGCATTTAGTGTACCTAACGGCGGTGTCATTATCCACGGTACGCCGTCGTTGATTTTGCTAACGACAATGCGTTGACTACCAGTGATGAGGGTGATAGAATGGAGTTACCTACCAAAAGAGTGAAAGAAGGGGTGTCATGTCGCGCATTATTGAGTTTAGAAAGTCTGCTCAAAAAGCTGAAAGGCAATCCGCTCAAGGCAAGACTTGTGCGTTTACCGGTCATAGACCGCAGAGTCTTCCGTTCGGCTTTGATGAATCCGATAAGCGTTGTACTTCTTTGAAGTCTGTTATGCGGGATCAGATTGTAGCACTCATCGAGAACGAGGGCGTCACGCATTTTATTACCGGCATGGCTCTCGGCGTTGATATGTATGCTGCGGAAATTGTACTCGATTTGAAATCGAAATACCCTCACATTACTCTGGAAAGCGCAATCCCCTGTGAGACACAAGCGATCAAATGGTCTGTGGCTTCACGGGAACGGTATTATAATATCGCGGCAAAGTGTGACAAGGAGACCATGCTGCAACGGGAGTACACGTCGGACTGCATGGACAAGAGAAATCGGTACATGGTAGATCACGCCGATTATATTCTCGCAGTATGGAATGGATGCCCCAGCGGTACCGGGAACACCGTGAGATATGCCCACAAAAAGGGCAAACCTATCATCGTTATCAATCCGGTTTCCCTTGATGTCACGCGGGAATAAGGCAAAAATCCCACTCCTGAATCAAGCGTTGCGAAAACCGTGAAGTATTTCCCGATAGTGAATACACATTGCACTACTCGGTGGTTATTGGAAACGTGTACGGTGTATGCTGCCCAGTGAACATCTCCACGGAACACATCGAATTTTCACGGCTTCGTAAAACGGAAAGTGTCACCTTATGAACAGTCCCTTGCCGAGAGAAAAATAAATCGCTGGAAACGGGAACGCCCCCGGCACTGTGCGTCTGGCACAGTGTCGGGGGCGTTTTTCCGTGTCTTAGTTATGAGCCAGTTCATTTAGGAGCAGCTTTCGATAGCCCACATCCAAGACGCAGCGATGGAAGTCCATCAGACGGTGTTCGTCGAACAGCTTTTCACAGAGCTTGGTCAGCGGATGATTCATCAGCTTTGCAGAAATGCCAGTCTCGTTGAAAAACCTTGCCCATGTGAAGACCTCTTCTAAATCCTCCTGCCCAAGCGTGGCAGGAATGATGGCGTTGCAGAGACGGACAATGGGGCTGTCCGCAAATCGCTCTGCGACTTCCTCCGGTGTGCATTCATAGCGGTCACAGTCAAAGGAAAGCGCATCCTCAATTTTAAGATAATTTTCGGTTTCATCCCGCGTCAAGGTTATGGTGTAGTCTCCCATACCGGACGGCACATCAATATTCTCCATGACATCAAGCTCGTAACGGGAGCCGCCGATGATCGCCTCAAAGGAGAAGGACTGACAGATTACTGCTGGGTTCTTGTCTATCTTGTCCTCATTCAGAAAGGACAGCGGATTGTACTCTGTTAGTTCCCAGTCGATTTTTCCTCTCTCTGTTTGCTCGGCAATTTGCTGGATCAGATGTTGTTCTTCTTCGTGCAGATTTTCATTGTACAACATGATACACCTCCGTTTTCTGATTTCCTTTTTTGGGGGGCTGTTCTATGTTTCCGAAGAGAATGCCGTTTGTACCATCATTCCTTGGCTGAGGGCAGACCTTCGTAAAACTTCCTCAGTTCGTCCAGACTGCTTGTACGATTCTTGATAGGCAGGGAGTCCCATGTAATGTCATGATAGCGTTCCGGCGGCTCATCCCGCAGTCTTCGGTCGATGATGCAGACAATGCCGGTGTCTGTGAAATTGCGGATCAATCGCCCGATGCCTTGCTTGAGTTTGATAATCATTTCGGGAACGCGAACATCCATCAGAGCGTCCTTTGCGACGGAACACTTATACTCGATAATTGGATCGGGGACAGGGAACGGAAGCCGGAAAATGATCACATTGGAAAGGCTTTTTCCTTCAATGCTGATACCTTCCCAATATGCGCCCGTCCCCAGAAGCACGGAGTTCGTATCTTCCTTAAACTCATTCAGCACCTTGTCCTGCGACGATCCCGGCTGTTGCATCAGGATTTTGTACGGAAGATTTTTCTCGCTGAGAATGGAGTAGACCTCTTCCATGTCGGTCTTTGCCGTAAACAGCACGAGTGCCTTTCCATTGGAAATGCTCAGGATCTCAAGCAGTCGCTCCACACCCTTTTCAATGAAGGCTTCATGTTCTCTGGTCGGGTGCGGGAGATCGTCGCAATAGTAGATTATGGCGTGTTCATCGTATGGATATGGGGAAGGCTTCGGTTCGGATAAGCAGCCGCGTTCACCAACCGGAAAGCCGGTATTGCTGATAAAGTAGGAATACTGTTCTTCCAGAGACCCGCTCGTGGCGTTCGTCAGCGTGGCAGAGGTCAAGATGGTTCTTTCATCACCATTGAAGTATAGGCGGCTAACAATTTCCCTTGTGTTTTTAGGGCAATAGACAAGTTCCGTGTTGCTGCTGTGCTGCTCAATCCAGATCAACATATCATCTATCCGGTCAAGAAGCTCCGAAAGGGACTCGCTGACCGCATCCAGATCGTCAGAGGCAGCAAAGGAACGGTTGTTTCTGAAATCCATGCTGGAATAAATCTGAATGCTGGACGAAAGGTTATGTATGGCGGCGTTCATCTCGGTAAGCAGCTCAACCGCACTGCCGTTTTGGTCGAAGAAAAAGCGGTCAGCATAGCGCATATCCTGTTCTGCCTCGTTGATCTGCTTTTGGACTTGCGCTTTCAGGCAGTTATAGAAGGCGATGATCGCGCTCTCTGCCTCTCGCTTTTCACCGGACACACTGCTCTGGTCAGAGGACCGCAGCTCATAGAATGCACTCTTGATCATCCCAAAGAGCATACCCTGTCCGAAACGTTCCGTTGTAGCACTACGCACCTTATCATCTAAGTTGTGCGCTTCATCCACGACAAGCAGATCAGCGGCGGCGTTAATCAGCCCGTCCTGACCGCGCCGGAGTTTCATGAGATGTTGGGTTAGAAAATCCTGATTGCACAGTACCACTCCATCCGTAAACTTTAATGCTGCGCGGACTTTGTAATATTTGCACTTCTTTTCACAGGAGCCGCAATTCTTCATGCTGAACCGCTGCACGTTTACCTTGTCCCAGACGCCTTGCGGCAAAACCTCCGGGAAATCCTTGCGTTCCTCATACCCTTGCTTGATTCCTTCTTTGAGCGCGTCCGGTGGGTCTGCTTTCGGGTCACACATATACTCATCTGCGCGTTTGTTGCAGAGATAATGGGTCTGTCCTTTTGCGAGGATGACATCTCTGTTCAGCCCAAGAAGGGGCATTACCGCGTGGACATCGCGCCAGAGCTGTTCTTGAAGCGCAATGGTCGAGGTTGCGATGATAACCGGCTTATTCATGCGTTTGCTGTACAGCAGCACCGGCACAAGATAGCCAAAGGACTTGCCAATGCCCACGCCAGCTTCAATCGCAAAATGCTGATCGTTTATGAGGGCGTCCACAATCTCAAAAGACATATCCTGCTGCCCCTCACGCATTTCCAATCCATGCTGCGGGGCTTCATCCCAAAAGAAGGTGCTGACTTGCTCACTCATGGAGTACAGCTCTGCTTTTCTGCGCTTTTTCCGTTCCTCCGATGTATTGAATCCAAAATAGAATCTGTTGTCCATCCACATTCCTCCCGGAATAGAAACCAAGGCTATCCGCGTTTCAGTTCAATGCTGACGTTTCCGTTCTCGTCGATAGTCAGCGTCATGTGCCTGATGTGCTTCTCATAGAACTGCCGCCGCTCTGCGGGAGACATTTCGATCCTGGTGTTTCGCAGAGCTGCATCAAACATATCGTTGACGTTCAGGTGAACGGAGTTGTCAATCCAGCGGTACATCTCCTTGAACAGTGCGTTTTTCTTGATGTCCTCGCTGTTGCCGGAGTAGAAGTCATCCAGATAGCAGTAGAATGTCCCGGATTCTGCAAGTGCTGCCTTCATATCCGGTCCGCATTTTTCCCGCTCAATCATGACAAGGAATCTGGCGTCCGGTAAGGAAGAAATCAGCCCCCAGTAGTCGGAATCGCTTGAGACGATGACGAAGGAATCCACTTGCTTTTGGTAGTGTTCCTGACAGGCTCTTGCGGTGAGCTTGATGTCTACCAGTGATTTGTTCTGCTTGATCCGCTCAATCATGATATGTTCAACGGGGATGCGGGTGTAGTTTTCAAGAATCCGCCATGCCGTAGCGGTGTGTACGTCATCAAAGAGAATGATCGCCGTAATTTTCTGCATGACCTCATAATCAAGGTTTTTGAGCGTGGCGCACAGCTTGTACGGGTCAGAGTTTTCGCAGTCCACTACCAATACGGTCTTCTCACTGTCATCTATGAAGTCGTAGATATTGTTTTTTACAAAAGCCCCTGCATCGGAGACTTTACTGTATTCCGTGAAGGCGTCGCAATGCCATTGATAAAGCAGGGTAGCAAACTTCTTATCATTATAGAGGACATTGCCCTCGTCCATCGGTACCCAGTTGATGTACATTTGATAGGGGTAGTAGGAGAGACTTGCGTAATAGATGTCCGCAGCATCTTTCGTTCCGTCCTCTGTCAAGCCGTTTGGCATGATGAACAGCTCTTTTATGTACGACCAGTTAATCCAGATTGGAAAGAGGCTTTTGCAGTTGTTAATGCGGTCTGAAATCAGCCGGTTAATCTCGATAATGTGGTGGCAGAGCTTTGTACTCGACTTTTTGATAAAGCTGATTCCGTCGTTTGAAAGCTGCTGCATACTGGAAGCCGGGATGATCTCTGGCATTGAAAGCAGCCCTCGATACTCCATCCGCATGATGTCATTTATTTTCCGGTAGTTGCGCTCAATGGCGGTGCGGATGATACAGAGATTGCGAATGATACGGGCATTTTTATCCTGTTCAAGCCGGTCGTATATCTCTATCTTCGGCGGCTCGTGTTCATTTTGAAAAATACGGAGCGGGACGCCGATCAGATATGCTACCTTTGACACAAGTTCATAAGTGCTGTCTTTGTAGGCAATCTGTTCTCCGGCATATTCGACGCCATTCAACATGACTGAATTGCCCATGATCTACTCCTTTCGATGGAACGCGGGTTATTGAGCGTACTTTTTGAAGTTTTCAGCTTGTTCCAGAACCTCCTTGTAGACATCATCAATGGTTACGGGGGGATAGTCAAATTCATCCAGTAGCAGTATGAGGTCAACTTGCAGATTTGCCTTAATGTCATCACGGGTAGACCAGTCGGTGTATTTAGCTTTGTCATCGACAATAATCTTAATCCGCTTTGACAATTCAATCATCTTATCGTCCGGGTACTCGAACTCATACTTCTTGGCAACCGCCTTGAGAATGTCATAAAAGGCTTTTTCCTCGTAGTCAATTCCCATGCCCTTGAAGGAGTCTTTTTCCTTTTTGAGTTCTTCAAGGAGCTTCGCAAGCTGCTCCGCCACATCGTCAAGAACTTCATTAGCAAAAGCCTCATCACGACGGCGATTGTTGTACTCATCAACAACCCGCTTGAGACGGTCAGAGAACTCCATGCCCATGATACGGTTGACCTTTTTATACTCATCAATCGCCTGAGAGAGAAGCCGCTGCAATACCTTGATTTTAGTGTTCGGTAATTGGATCGCGTTGATCTTATCCAGATACTCGTCGCTGAAAATATCAACAGAGATATGCTTTCCTGTTTCAAACAATTCCTCTATACCATCAGATTGAATTGCACCTTCAAGAAGTTCACGGACGCGGGCATTCATTTGTGAAATGTCAGGGGCATCGCCCTTTGTGAGTTTGAAAAGAATAGAGCGCACAGCACAGTAGAAGTGCAGATAGTCCTTTTCTTTATCAGAGATAGCCTCACTTGAACTGCATAGGTTGAACGCTTGTTTCATGCGTTTGACTGCCGCCATAAAGCGAGTTTCCAAATCCTCCGTGAGCTGTACATACTCAACAGCACGATTGAGGCAAGCAAGCTGCTCTTTCGGTGAGCCGTTGAAGTAATCCGTGCTATTGAAGTTGTGGAACATCTGAGCCAAGACATCGAGCTGGTCTTTAACAATCGTGATAGACTGCTCGACGCCTTCAAACTCATCGCTCTCAAAGTTGGTGTACTTCTTGAGGGCGAGATTCATATTCTTCTTAATGCCAATGTAGTCCACGATCAAGCCCTTATCCTTGCCGGTATAGACGCGGTTGACGCGGGAAATCGTCTGGATAAGGCTGTGCTGCTGGATGGGCTTGTCGATGTAGATTGTGTCAAGTGCCGGTACGTCGAAGCCAGTAAGCCACATATCAACAACGATAGCAATTTTGAAGTTTGATTTAACGTTCTTAAACTGACGGTCAAACTCCTTGCGATCATCCTTCGTTCCCAGCATTTCATAAAGCTCAGGCTCGTCATCTTTATTTCGCGTCATGATGAGCTTGATCTTCTCAATGGGCTTGAGTTCTTTTCGTTCTTTTTCTGTCAGCTCAATTCCGTCAGGGCAGACCTTTTTCTCTGCCCATTCCGGTCTCATTCCAACTATAATCTGATAAAAAGCGTATGCAATCTTGCGATTAGAGCAGACAAACATTGCTTTTCCTGCGACCGTAGCTCCTTCGGCAACGCGGGTCTCATAGTGGTTAATGAAGTCCTCCGCAACTGCGTGAAGTCGGTCAGGATCACCGATGATCGCATCAATATGAGCAACCGCCTTCTGGCTTTCCTCAATCTGATGCTCATTTGCACCTTCAACAGCACAACGGTCATAATAATCTTCAATTTCCCGAACCTTTGCCTGATCAAGAGTGACCCGTGCAGCGCGTCCGTCGTAGACAAGGTTGACTGTGATACCGTCTTTGACCGCCTCTGTCATTGTGTAGGCATCGACAACCGGACCGAAGACTTCAATCGTACCATCCACGGGCGTACCGGTGAAACCGACATAGGTAGCATTGGGGAGAGAATCGTGTAGGTACTTTGCAAATCCATAGCTTCGCTCTACACCTTCGGCAGTGACCTTGACTTTCTGATCGAGGTTTATCTGACTACGGTGTGCCTCATCGGATATGCAGATCACATTCGCTCTATCCGTCAGAAGCTCCAAGTCCTCGGTGAACTTTTGGATGGTGGTCATGTACACCCCGCCGCTTGTCCTGCCTTGAAGTTCCTGACGCAGCTTTTCGCGGGAATCAATGCTCACAACGGTTTCGTCACCAATGTACTTCTTGGATGCTACAAACTGCTTTGAGAGCTGGTCATCCAAATCCGTTCGGTCGGTAATAATCAGGATTGTAGGGCTATG
>OGQS01001770.1_pt1 | contig 10518 bp, 10 predicted proteins | sample 1553331 | NCBI WGS metagenome assembly OGQS01 (sample SAMEA2580012, study PRJEB22360) | human gut metagenome | biome: human gut; feature: human-associated habitat; material: faeces | place: Denmark | collected 2008/2010
CATCCATAATGCCCACTTTATATCCCCGGTATGCCATTTCATTTGCCAGAGATGCCGTGACAAAGGATTTTCCCACACCGCCTTTTCCGCTGACAACTCCGATGACCTTTTTAATGCTGGAATGCGCATTCAGAGTTTCCTTGGGAATTCCGCCTCCTTTGGCACTGCTGCAGCCTGCACAGCTTTCTTTGCTGCAGGTCTTGCTGTCACATTGTTTTTTTTCTTCACTCATGACTTTTCCTCCTGGTATCTTTGTTTTCTGTATTATTTCATAAAACGGTCAATGGCTTTATTTAATTCTTCCAAAGCTTCTGTATCTCCGTGTTCGATGGCGTCTACGATACAGTGTTCGATATGATCCTGAAGAATTACTTTTCCGGTATTATTAATCGCTGATTTCACGGCAGAAAGCTGTATCAGCACCTCGCTGCAGTCCCTGCCCTCTTCTACCATACGGCGAATAGATTCCAAATGGCCGATTGCGCGGGAAAGACGATTCAGCACTGCTTTGGTATGTGCATGGCTGTGGGTATGCCCGTGACTGTGAGTCACTACGGTTCCATCTTCCAGCACATGGGTGTGTTCCTGATGATGCTTCTGATATTGCTCCATATCCTGCTCCTCCTTTCTCGCACTCACTTCATTATAACAGACCTTGCCGAAAAAGCAATGTTTAAAAGCTTCAAAACCGGGAAAAGGTGTAACGCTGATGGATGTCCGCAGTCATCACATCAAAGACTACACTGCCGTCCTCTTTATCCGTCCGTTCAATGGTCAGCTGTTCTTCATTTTTAAACTTTTCCCTTACATAGCTTTCCAAATCCGCCTGGTCGGGAAGTGCTATTTCTTCTATAAATATATCTCTCATCTGATTTCCGGGACAAAGATTAAACATCTCCCGAATGACCTCGTATTCCTGCATCTGATTTTCCTCCTGAATAATTTGACTTTATTACTCCATTTTACACCATACCACAACCGAAAGTCTACCTCTTGTACACTTTTTAGAAAAAAAGCGAAAAACAAATTGCCAATCCGCGAAATATATCGTATTATGGTATTTATCGAAAACACAGGAGGAATCACAAATGCAGCTTTTAAAGGAACGCATTTTAAAAGATGGAATTGTAAAACCGGGAAACATTCTGAAAGTAGACAGTTTTCTCAATCATCAGATGGATGTAAAGTTATTTCAGGAAATCGGGAAGGAATTCAAGAGAAGATTTGAAGGTGAGGAGATTACGAAGATTCTTACGATCGAAGCTTCTGGGATCGGAATCGCATGTGTTGCGGCTGAAGTATTTGATGTACCGGTTGTATTTGCAAAGAAGACACAGACAAAGAATATTGCAGGGGATGTATATACAACAAAGGTAGAATCATTCACACACGGAAGAGTTTATGATATTATCGTTTCCAGAGAATTTCTTGGAAAAGGAGATAAGGTTCTTCTGATTGATGATTTCCTTGCTAACGGGAAAGCACTGGAGGGACTGGCAGAACTGGTTAAAAAGTCAGGAGCCGAGCTGGTCGGCGCTGGTGTTGTGATCGAGAAAGGATTTCAGGTTGGTGGAGATATCATCCGATCCAAAGGAATTCATCTGGAGTCGCTGGCAATCGTAGAAAGTATGGATGAGAAGACAGGGGAAGTCGTTTTCCGTAATTAACAGCTAAAATTCAAAGGATTTTTTAAGGGAATGTGAGGGTTTCATATTCCCTTTTTTTTATTCCTATGCTATACTTTATGATAAGTATGTGAATGCATAAAGAGAACTTATAGTAAGGAGTAAGAACTTATGAAAAGAGTATTGTTAAAACTCAGCGGGGAAGCTCTCGCAGGCGATAAAAAGACAGGATTTGATGAAGCTACCTGTATGGGTGTTGCAAAACAGGTAAAGCAGCTTGTAGATGATGGGGTACAGGTTGCGATTGTAACAGGTGGTGGTAACTTCTGGAGAGGAAGAACCAGCGAGACGATAGACCGTGTTAAAGCAGACCAGATCGGGATGCTGGCAACAGTTATGAACTGTATTTATGTATCTGATATTTTCCGTTATGCAGGAATGAAGACAGAAGTATTTACACCATTTGTGTGTGGCGCATTTACTACATTGTTTTCTAAAGATGCGGCAGTAGAAGCACTGAATGAAGGAAAAGTTGTGTTCTTCGCAGGTGGAACAGGACATCCATACTTCTCGACAGATACTGGTGCGGTTTTAAGAGCAATTGAGATTGAAGCAGATGCTATGCTTCTTGCAAAAGCAATTGACGGAATTTACGACAGCGATCCGAAGGTTAATCCGGAAGCAAAGAAATATGACGAGATTTCTATTCAGGAAATTATTGATAAGAAGCTGATGGCTGTAGACCTGACAGCATCTATTATGTGTCTGGAGAATAAGATGCCGATGCTGGTATTCGGACTGAATGAAGAGAACAGCATTGTTGAGACGATGAAGGGAACATTTACAGGAACAAAAGTAACAGTATAAGTATTATTATGGATTATTGCGATAAAAGGAGATCACGCTATGAATGAAAGATTAAAAACATTTGAGGAAAAGATGAAAAAAACAATTGGAAATCTGGACGGAGAACTTTCAGCAATCCGTGCAGGACGTGCGAATCCAAATGTGTTAAATAAAATTGTAGTAGACTATTATGGAACACCGACACCAATCCAGCAGGTGGCTAACGTATCTGTACCGGAAGCGCGTATGATCCAGATCCAGCCATGGGAGAAAAGCATGGTAAGAGAGATCGAGAAAGCAATTATGACTTCTGATCTCGGAATCAATCCTACCAATGACGGAACAACTGTACGTCTTCTCTTCCCGGAACTTACAGAGGATCGTAGAAAAGAACTGGTTAAAGATGTTAAGAAAAAAGGGGAAGCTGCAAAAGTTGCAATCCGTAATATCCGTCGTGACGGAATTGATGCAGCTAAGAAATTAAAAGGAACAGATGTCTCAGAAGATGAGATCAAGGACATGGAAGATGATCTGCAGAAACTGACAGATAAATATGTAAAAGAAGTGGATAAAGCTGTAGAATCAAAATCAAAAGAGGTTATGACAGTATAAGATCTGCAACAGATAAAAAGGTATAGAATAAGAAGGGGATAAGATCCAGAGAATCTGGAACTGTCCCCTCTGTTCTTGTATGACTGAAGAGCACTGAAAAAGTTTTGCGATTACATAAGTTCTAATGTGTTAGTAGGAGGAAATAATCATATGAATGTACCAAAGCATGTTGCAATCATATTGGATGGAAATGGCCGTTGGGCTAAGGCAAAGGGAATGCCCCGGAATTATGGTCACGCACAGGGCAGTAAGAATGTAGAGCGTATTTGTGAAGAAGCCTGGAGAATGGGGATTAAGTACCTGACTGTCTATGCATTTTCTACAGAAAACTGGAACCGTCCGGATGATGAAGTCAATGCATTGATGAAGCTTTTACGTAATTATATGAAGACATGTCTGAAGACAGCAGCAAAGAATGATATGAAGGTTCGTGTGATTGGAGATATCACCAGACTGGATGAAGATATTCAGAAGAGAATTCTGGAACTGGAAGAGGCAACGAAGAATAATAGCGGTCTGAATTTCCAGATTGCGATCAATTATGGAAGCCGTGATGAGATGGTCCGTGCAATCCGGAAGCTTGCAAAGGATTGTATAGATGGAAAAGTGAATCCGGAAGAGATTGAAGAACAGACATTTGAACAATATCTAGATACAAAGGGAATTCCGGATCCGGATCTGATGATCCGCACAAGCGGGGAACTCAGACTTTCCAATTATCTGTTATGGCAGCTGGCGTATACAGAGTTTTATTTTACAGATGTTCCATGGCCGGATTTCAGTAAAGAAGAACTGGAAAAGGCGATTGAACAGTATAATCACCGCGACAGACGTTACGGCGGTGTGAAGGAGGAAGAAGAACAGAATGTTTAAGACAAGATTATTAAGTGGGATTGTTTTGGTCATTATCTTAATAGCAACAGTTGGAACCGGTGGCGGATTGTTGTTCGGTTTTCTGGCACTGATCAGTCTGATCGGATTGTCGGAGCTTTATAAAGTTGTGGATGTGCAGAGCAAGGTATTAGGTTTTACCGGTTATCTGGCAGCCATTGTATATTACGGAATCTTATATACCGGACAGATGCAGTATGTGATATTTCTTACGATTGTATTTCTGGTCGTACTGATGGCGGTATATGTATTTTCATTTCCGGTATTTAAAGCAGAGCAGGTGATGACGGTATTCTTTGGTGTATTTTATGTTGCAGTGATGCTGTCTTATGTATACCAGACAAGAATGCTAGGTGACGGAGCTGTTGCAGTATGGCTTATCTTTTTGAGCTCCTGGGGATGCGACACTTGCGCGTACTGCGTAGGTATGCTTCTTGGAAAGCATAAGATGGCACCGAAGTTAAGCCCGAAGAAATCTGTAGAAGGTGGAATCGGCGGTATTGTGGGAGCAGCTCTTCTCGGAGCAATCTTTGCATTTGCGGCAAATAAAATTACGGGAGCAGGTGTGAATCCTGGACAGTATGCAATTATCTGTGGAGTTGGAGGAATGATCTCACAGATTGGTGATCTTGCAGCTTCTGCGATCAAACGTAATCATGACATTAAAGATTATGGAAAACTGATTCCGGGACATGGCGGAATTCTTGACAGATTTGACAGTGTTATCTTTACGGCGCCGATCATTTATTATCTTGCAACATTTCTTGCAGGCAGATTGTAGGAGGTTCATATGAAAAAGATAGCAATTTTAGGTTCCACTGGTTCTATCGGGACACAGACGCTGGAAGTGGTCAGAGAGAACGGCGATATTGAAGTGCTTGGACTGGCAGCCGGAAGTAATATTAAGGTGCTGGAAGAACAGATCCGTGAATTCCATCCGCAGATCGTGGCTGTATGGTCAGAAGAAAAAGCAGAGGAATTACGTGTGAATGTAGCAGATACGGACACGCAGATCGTGGCAGGCATGGATGGACTTCTGGAAGTCGCAACCATGAATGATACAGAGATTCTCGTGACAGCGGTTGTCGGTATGATCGGTATCCGTCCTACAATTGAAGCAATCAAGGCAGGAAAAGATATTGCGCTTGCCAATAAAGAGACGTTGGTAACGGCAGGACATATCATTATGCCGCTGGCAAAAAAGATGGGAGTATCGATTCTCCCGGTAGACAGTGAGCATAGCGCCATTTTCCAGTCATTACAGGGCAATCGTCACGGGGCAGTTCATAAGATTCTTCTGACCGCATCCGGCGGTCCGTTCCGTGGGAAAAAATCAGAAGAACTGATGGAAATCAAGGTGGAAGATGCATTGAAGCATCCAAACTGGTCAATGGGACGTAAGATCACAATTGATTCCTCTACAATGGTCAACAAAGGTCTCGAAGTCATCGAAGCCAAATGGTTATTTGATGTAGATGTGGATCGGGTGCAGGTTGTAGTACAGCCACAGAGTATTATTCATTCTATGGTAGAGTATGTAGATGGTGCGATCATTGCAGAGCTTGGAACACCGGATATGAAGCTTCCAATCCAGTATGCATTATATTATCCGGAGAGAAGATTCCTCCCGGGGGACAGAGTAGACTTCTGGACATTGGGGAAACTGGAATTTGAGAAGCCGGATACAGATACATTCTATGGACTGGAGCTTGCATACGAAGCAGGAAGAAAGGGCGGAAGCCTTCCGACTGTATTCAATGCAGCAAATGAACTTGCGGTAAGCCAGTTCCTGAACAGAGAAATCAAGTATCTGGAGATCACGGAGATCATCGAAGACTGTATGAAGGCACACAAAAATATTGAAAATCCAACATTGGAACAGATTCTGGAGACAGAAGCAGCGACCTATGAAAGAATCAACAGCAGGAGGTAATTAGAAATTTGGGAATTATATTAGCAATCTTGTTATTCAGCTTCATCGTATTTTTTCATGAGCTGGGGCATTTCTTACTGGCAAAGAAAAATGGAATTGATGTAGATGAGTTTGCTATAGGAATGGGACCAGCAATTTATTCAAAAGAATATAAAGGGACCAGATACGCCGTACGTATCCTTCCAATCGGAGGGTTCTGTGCGATGGGGGAAGATGAAGAGGCGAATGATTCGCCGAATAACTTTAATAATAAATCCGTATGGGCGCGAATCTCAGTCATAGCGGCAGGGCCTGTGTTTAACTTTATTCTGGCTTTTATCTTTGCAGTGATCATAACGGCAATGGTTGGTTACGATAAGCCGGTAATCGGGGCAGTGGAATCCGGATATCCGGCAGCGGAAGCTGGTTTGAAAAAAGGTGACGAGATCGTGCAGATGGGGAATAAAAAGATCCACATTTTCCGTGAAGTCAGTTTTTATAATCAGTTTCACTCTGATGAAGACGTGGTTGTCACTGTGTTAAGAAACGGAAAAGAAAAGACCGTTACACTGACTCCGAAGATGGACAAAGAACTGGGATATAAGAGACTCGGAATCGGCAGTTCCGGTTATACCAAAGCCAATGCACTGACGGCGGGCAAATATGGCGGGGGGTGGGGGAAAATATTGCTTTCCTCTGAAGTGAAATTCTGGATCTGCACGACACTGGACAGTCTGAAGATGTTAGTGACCAGACAGATCGGAGTGAACGAACTTTCCGGACCGGTCGGAATTGTTAATACGGTAGATACCACCTATAAGCAGAGCCGTTCCTATGGTCTGTTTGTCGTCATTGTAGAGATGCTGAATCTGGCAATTCTGCTGTCGGCGAACCTTGGTGTGATGAACCTTCTGCCGCTTCCGGCACTGGATGGGGGACGACTGGTATTCCTGATCATCGAAGCAATCAGAGGAAAGCGTGTGCCGCCGGAGAAAGAAGGGTATGTACATTTCGCAGGGATCGTGCTGTTGATGGCGCTTATGGTGTTTGTGATGTTTAATGATGTGCATCGGATATTCTTTGGGGGATAGAAGAAATCATTATTGATGATCTTAAGATTTGCGTTGCAGATTTGGTGAAATAATTACTATTATTTTTATAATTTTGTTTTTAAATCGGAAAGAAATCAAAAAGGAGATCTTTCCGATTTTTTGTGTATCTGGCTGCGTACATTGCTAATGGATGAAAGCATTTTGAGACTATGAAAAAAGCATTATTGATGTAAAGAATAGTTTGTGATATTCTGATAAAAACAGAAGTTTTCTAATATATCAAATGGAATTCTTGCAAATAGATGTATTAGTATACGAAATAAAGAACAATGGCAGTGGAGGAAATAAAATGGCAGAAACAGAAAATAGTAAAGATCTGATCAGCGTGTTATGGAGTGGGGCAGACATACTCCGGTCTAAAATGGATGCAAATGAATATAAAGATTATCTGTTGGGAATTGTATTCTACAAGTATTTATCAGATTCATTTTTAATAAAAGTCTATGATATGATCTGTGACGATAAACCAGAGTCGTTAAAAGAAGCATTGGAAGCTTATAAAGAAGAATTAAAAGGTGAATATGCAGAAGACTTGGTTAAGGAAATGAGAGATGAATGTCACTATGTAATAGAACCAGAGCTGACATATACGTATTTTGCAGATGCAGCCAGAAATAATGCATTTAATCGTGAGCAATTACAAAAAGCATTTAATAATATTGAGCAAAGTGACCCGATATTTGCTGATTTGTTTACCGATATTGATCTCTATTCAAACAGACTGGGAACTGGTGATCAGAAACAGAGCGATACAGTTGCAAATCTAATTAAAGAAATTGATAAGGCTGATTTATTAAATTCAGATGCAGAAATATTAGGGAATGCATATGAGTATCTGATTGGTCAGTTTGCATCCGAGACGGGTAAGAAAGCAGGGGAATTCTATACACCGCAGGCCGTATCAAAGATATTGACTAGAATTGCGATTGCCGGGCAGGAAGAAAAGAGAGGTCTGTCCGTATGTGATCCTTGTATGGGGTCTGGTTCACTGCTTTTAAATGCAAAGAAATATTCTGAACAGCCACAGTATATTAAATATTATGGTCAGGAATTAAATACTTCAACATATAACCTTGCCAGAATGAATATGTTCCTTCATGGAATCGTAGCAGAAAATCAGAAACTTCGAAATGGTGATACCTTAGATGGAGACTGGCCGACAGATGAAGAAACAGATTTTAATATGGTACTTATGAATCCACCATATTCGGCAAAATGGAGTGCTGCTGCAGGATTCTTACAGGATGAGCGTTTCAGTGAATATGGTGTATTAGCACCAAAATCAAAAGCGGATTATGCATTCTTATTACATGGATTATACCATCTGAAAAATAATGGAACGATGGCGATTGTATTACCACACGGAGTACTTTTCCGTGGCGCAGCAGAGGGAAAAATCAGAGAGAAATTACTTAGAGCAGGTAATATCTATGCAGTCATTGGACTTCCGGCAAACTTATTCTATAATACATCCATTCCGACATGTATTATTGTATTGAAGAAACACAGAGATGGCAGGGATGTATTATTTATTGATGCGTCTAAGAAATTTAATAAGGGCAAGAAGCAGAATGAAATGCTGGATGAGCATATTGACGAAGTAATGAATCTATACACAAAGAGAGAAACGGTAGAAAAAGAGGCATTTCTTGCAAGTTTTGAAGATATTGAAAAGAATGACTTTAATCTTAACATTCCTAGATATGTGGATACTTTTGAAGAAGAGGAACCAATAGACCTGAATATGCTGTTGACAGATATGAAAAAGACTGATGAAGAAATTGAAAAAGTAGAAAGAGAATTTTTATCACTTATGAAACAATTAACTTCTACAGAGAAAACGATTATGACTTCTTTGAATGATCTGATCGGCATGATGGAGGGTGAATAGATATGGGAAAACCGACGATTAGATTTGAAGGATACACAGATGATTGGGAACAGCGTAAGGTTTCTGAGATAGCCATAGAAAAATTATCGAATGGCATAATGAATAATCAGTCAGACGATGAAACAGGAGTGAAGCATATTAATGTAATTAATATGTATGACACTGACAAAATTCATCCAGAGAAATTGACATTCAGTAATTATGACGAAGAAGCTGTAAAAAAATGCAACGTAGAGTTTGGAGATATTTTTCTAACAAGAAGTTCCTTGAAACCGGAAGGTATTGCTGAAGCCAATGTATTGCTGGATTCTGGACGTTTTGTATATGACGATCATCTTATAAGACTTAAGGTTAACAAAGAAAAATATGATCCGTTTTTTGTTAAACTCAATTTATCTGGAAATGCTTTTAAAAGACAATTTATTGTAAGGGCAAAGACAACGGCGTTTACGACAATTGGACAGGAAGATATTTCGGAATGTTTAGGATTCTTTCCTAAAAAAGAAGAGCAGCAACAAATTGGTGAATACTTTATGACCCTCGACCACCTCATCACTCTTCACCAGCGTAAGTATATTAATGGAAAGTAAGAAGAACTGATCGCTTGGGAACAGCGTAAGTTGGGGGAACTTGGTTCATTGAAGAATGGAATGAACTTTTCCAAAGAAGCCATGGGAATAGGATTTCCATTTGTAAATCTTCAAAATATATTCGGAAATAATGTGATTGATGTTACAAATTTAGGGAAAGCAATGGCATCTGATTCACAGCTGAAAGATTATAATTTGCTGAATGGAGATGTATTGTTTGTTCGCTCTTCGGTAAAATTGGAAGGTGTAGGAGAAGCTGCCTTAGTACCACAAAACCTTGAAAACACAACATATTCTGGATTTATTATAAGATTTCGAGATGAATATGGATTGGATAATAATTTTAAAAGGTTTTTATTTGGAATAGAATCTGTGCGAAATCAAATAATGGCACAAGCTACTAATAGTGCAAATAAAAATATCAGTCAAACAGTGTTGGAAAATCTTTGCTTGAAGATTCCGAATAAATCAGAGCAAGAAAAAATTGGTTTATATTTTTCTGACATCGACCACCTCATCACTCTTCACCATCGAAAGTGTGAAGAAACGAAGAAATTAAAAAAATTTATGCTTCAAAAAATGTTTCCTAAAAAAGGAGAAAAAGTTCCAGATATTCGATTTGATGGCTTTACTGATGATTGGGAACAGCGTAAGTTCTCAGATGTGGTAGATATTGGGAATGGAATGGACTACAAACATCTTGAAGAAGGCAATATTCCAGTATATGGAACAGGTGGATACATGCTCAGTGTAAATAAAGCACTTTCAGATGATAAGGATGCCATTGGCATTGGACGAAAGGGTACAATTGATAAGCCATATATTTTAAGAGCACCATTTTGGACCGTAGATACGCTATTTTATTGTATTCCGAAGGAAAACTACGATTTGGATTTTACAAGCTGTATTTTTCAAAATGTTGATTGGAAGAAAAAGGATGAATCCACAGGTGTACCAAGCCTTTCTAAAGTAATAATAAATAATGTTGAAACAGCAATACCAACATTTGATGAACAGAAGAAAATCGGAAATTATTTTA
>OGQS01001777.1_pt1 | contig 10482 bp, 7 predicted proteins | sample 1553331 | NCBI WGS metagenome assembly OGQS01 (sample SAMEA2580012, study PRJEB22360) | human gut metagenome | biome: human gut; feature: human-associated habitat; material: faeces | place: Denmark | collected 2008/2010
TAAAGCATCCAGAAATGTTCTTTACACCACCCCGCAGGTCTAGTGTTCTATCATTTCCAAATACTTTTTATCTCTTAGTGCGTCTGATTCTCCAAAGGACAATACCGATACCAGCTACTGTCAGTACCGCAATACCAATCGGTAACAGAATCATGGTAGTATCTCCTGTTTTTACTTCCTCTGATTTTTCCGGTGTCTTTGGAAGTTTCTTGTTCTGGATTTCTTTTACCACTTCTATGACTTTTGTTTTGGCATCTGCATAACTGAATGTGATTTCATAAGTTTCCGTATGTTTTTCATATCCGTCCAATGGTTTTGTCTCTGATAATACATAAGTAATCGGTGCTACTGCCTTCCCATCTTCATAAGTAGCAATTGGCAGCAGTTCACTGGTTGCAACGCCATCTTTATCTGTAGTAAGTTTTCCAACTACTTCTTCTGTTTCTTTATTTTTCAGTTCAAATTCTACATTGGCAAGTGACGTCTGATCTTCTGCATCTGTTTTCTTAATCACCAACTGTCCCATTGGTACTTCATCTTTCATGGAAACTTTCTGTACTTCTCCAGTTTCCTCTACGGTAAATTCTACATCTTCTGCAATCAAAAATCCTTCCGGTGCAGCTTCTTCATGAAGGACGTAGGTTTTCCCCGGCTGCAGATATTCGATACGATATGGTTCTTTGGTAGAGATCCATTCTTCTACCACATTTCCTTCTTCATCCAGTACTTGCAGCTTAGCACCTTCGATTTCTTGTTCTCCGGTAATATCCGTCTTTGTAATTTCAATCTTGCTATGATCATCTTTCATGGAAACTTTCTGGATTTCCCCGGTTTCCTCTACGGTAATTTCTACATCTTCCGCTTTCACATATCCATTTTCTGTTGGAGCCTGTTCTTCATGCAATATATATTTTCCCGGTTTCAATGCATAAATAAGATGCGGTTCTTTGGTAGAAGTCCATTCTTCCACTACATCTCCTTCTTTATCTAAAATTTGTAATTTGGCACCTTCTACTTCTTTTTCTCCTGTAATATCTGTTTTTGTAATCTCCACCTTTGTCGGTTGGTTTTCTACCTCTTTTTGTATGGAAATCACCTCCAGTTTCGGATCTGTATAAGAAGCGTCAATTTCAATCTTCTCTTCAAACGGAAGATATCCCGGCAGGTTTTCCAGTTCCTTCAGATAATATTTCCCATGTGGAATGGTATCCTGATACTTCAGTTTCCCTTCTTCATCTGTTTTTCCAACTGCTACCAGTTCATCTTTTTTCACCACAATTTCTCCTGCTGCATTTAAAAGATCTTCTCCTGCATACAATCCAAACGAAACCCCAGCAAGCGGTTCTTTTGTGGCTTCTGATCTTTTCAGCACTTCAATTTCCACCTTCTGCCGCTGGTTCTTGATTTCCTTTGTAACATAATCAACAGCCACTTCTTGTCCCTGATAGGTAATCTCAAAATCCTGTTCTTTTGGATCCAACACGAAAGAATCTCCTGTTTTAGTCTCTTTGATATAGAATTTGCCAATCGGAAGATTATTTAAAGTTCCCTTTCCTTTTTCATCTGTTACAATTGTTCCAACCAATGCATCTTTTTCAAAACGTATGATCCGGTTGCCCTCACTGTCCATCTGCCCATCTGGCGAATAAATGGTTTCTCTTGCATAGATAGAAAATTCTGCCCCAGCAAGCCCCTGTTCTTCATACTCAAACTCATATCCTTTTTCCGTTTCCATAGCATCTTCTCCAGTAAACAGGTTGGACACTTTATTGACTACTTTTGCCAGACCATTTTTTAATTTTGTCAGCATCTGGTCTGTTATTTTTTCAGCACATATAAGCACCTCTCCTGTTTTTTGGATTGTCAGGCTTCCTACTGCCTCATCGTTTTTTACTTCCACGACTACAATATACTTTCCAGTTTCTTCTTCCACCTCATGTACGGTATTGCTGTCTACTTTGATGGTAATGGATTTTCTTGGAGCTTTTTCATAAGTTCCTTCTTTTGTCATCTCATTTAAAGGAAGTATTTCCTCTCCCTTTTTTAACACTTGCTCAAATCCTGTCTGTACAAACAGTTCTGGGCTTTTTACTTCTTCAATCCGGTAGGTACCCATTTTTAACGGTTCTGGTGTCAAAAGATAGCCTTCCTCATTTGTTTCAAATACCTCAATGGTTTCCGGTTTTGGATACCGTACTTTCATCGTGACATATTTCTTTTTCTCCACATCATAGATTTTATAATGGGCACTATTCTTTAAAATCGGGAGGTCAGTCTGAGAATCCTTTTTGATGATTTTAAAATAAAACTGCATTGGACGGTCATTAAAGACACGCCATACCTGTGGTTCTCTGCTGTCCTCATCAATGGTAACTAAAAACGGCTGAATCTCTTCCATATTTTCCGGAACGGTACTTTCGATACATACATATTTTCCATACGGAAGTTCCGGGGAACATAAATATCCCTTTTTGTCCGTAAACATTTCTTCTGTCTGTATCTTCTCACCATTTTGATAATAAGAAGCAGTTTCCTCTTTACTAAAATTATATCCAATAAAATCCTGTGGAACAAATTCTGCTCCATTGTCTGGTTTTAGGGTACCATCTTTTACTTTTGAAAGCTCGCTGATCAGATACATTTTAAATCCGGCACCCTCCAGTAATTCTGTTTCTGTCTGGCTTCCGTCATCACTGATTTTAATCAATTGGAATGCCTGTTTTTTTATGGTCTCCAAAACCGTTACATTTTTCTTTACGATTTCCACATCCTGTCCTTCATACGCAAGTTCCACCGGATATTTCGTTTTATCCAATAGATATGCATTGGACGGCGGTGCAGATATTTCCTGTACATAGTATTTTCCAAGATACAAGTCTTTGAAATGCAGGACACCTTTTTCTATAGTTCCCTGCATGACTAACTGATCCTTTTTATAAAGCAGTCCTGTCTTTCCATTTGGATGTTGGATATCTTCTGCAGCATATAATCCATAAACTGCCCCATTTAAATCTCCGTCTCCCTGGCTTACTGAGTCCTGTGTATCTTTGTCTATTTTCTTGATATGGACTTCTCCACGTACCTCTTTATTTTGGAAGGTATGTGTAAAGGTGTATGTATACGTTTTGTCATTTTTATATTCATAAAAGAATTCATAACTGCCATTCCCTTTGAAGTACAACGAAGGAGCCTGAATTTCTTTTACTTCATAATGAAAACCGATTGGGATATCCGCAGTAAATATAGCCTTTCCATTCTCGCCGGACTCTGCTTTCTGGATCAAAGTTCCCTTTGTGACCAGAACAGAACCATCTGCACCGGTAATATCTTCTTTTGCATACAGACCAAAAATTGCCCCTTTCAGAGCCGCCTCATCATTGATTGATTGTTTCAGTACTTCCACAGATACCTTCGGTCTGGCATTCTCATACTGCGTTTCTTCCTCAACGACTTCTACTGTCTGCCCCGCATAAGAAATGGTTACTACATGGGTACGTTCTTCTTCCGTTTTCCCTATGGTCAGCGTATCTGGTGCCTGCTGTTCTACTACTTTATAAGTTCCAAGGTACAGCATACCCGAAGAACAGCTTCCATCTTCTTTCGTCTCCATTTCTGCTGCCAAATCTCCTGCTTGATAGATTTTTGTCTGTTTATCCTGACTGTAAATATCTTCAGCGGCATAAATCTTATATTTTGCTCCTGCAAATGCTGCATTTGTATAAAGGAACTGAAGGTTTCCTTCCTCTCCGGATACTCCAGTCAGTTTCTCTCCCTGCTTATGTACAACTATTTTCCCTTTCTGTTCCTCATTTTTCACAGTCAGCATCTGTGTTTTTGCCACTTCCAGATTGACATTATAAGAATTCGTATTCAGTTTATACCCTTTCGGTGCAGTGATTTCCTTGATATACACCGTATCCTGTGTCTTTGTCAGTTCCGCTTTGGTTGCTCCTTTTTCATTGGTAGGAGGCATCTTCAGTATCAGATCTGTACAAGCCTGATCTCTATAAATTCCAAAAACAGCCCCTGCAAGTTTTACACTGCTCTTTGCGTCTTCTTTGATCACTTCAACCCAAGCGATATCCATCCATTGAATGGAAAAGGAAACCGATGCACTCGGTTCTTCATAAAAATCCCCATATCCAATATCCTGATTTCCAGATCCAGTTGAAACAACCAGCGTTTTCCATTGTGCCCCTACCTGGCCACCCAGATTACCGCTTTCCCACGTTCCATGTACCGTTTTTAAAGCTGTAAAATAAAAAGTGGTTCCTCCATGGATTTTGACTGTGCCACCTGTTTGTTCTTTTCCGGCTGTATCATGATAGGTAACTCCTTCTGGCAAAGGCAAGGTGATATAATTTCTATGGTCTCCATTCAATGTAATATTCTTTGTCTTCTGCATATCTCCTTCCAAAAAAGCTGTTTCTTTTGTGGAAGAAAGGCTTATGGCAGCACTTGGCGGTGCTTCCTGTCCGCAAAGGTAATTGATGTATTCCATGACGCTATAGCGTTTCAATCCGTCCTGCGTGCAGCCCACGAATGCCACCTCCGCTCCGCCGTAACAATAACTTGCTGCTAAATGTGTCAGGACATATTTGATGTCATTGCTGTAGTTCTTTAGATATTCCCCAGTTAAATCTCCCGGTCCTCCATATCCGTAATACAAAACCTTCTGTAAGTTTAAATTGCTTTCATAAAGTTCAGCAACATAATCGGAAGAAGGCGGGGACTGTAAGTTTGATTCCAGACAGTATGCAATCCGGTCATTGACATAGAAATAACAGGTACTGTAAGAACCTAAATCACTTGGATATACAATCTTCTTTCCTTTCACTAAAGCAGCTTTTTCTTTTGCCTGTTCTATGGAAGATGGTACAACAGAAAATAAAACCCCCGTTTCTTCCTTTAACGCACTGATATCAATATTGGCGCCATCCGGCTCTGTATCTTCCTCCCCACTTTTTTGTTCTTTCTTCTGTTTTTTGTCCTTTTTCGGACTCTCTCCTTCTTTTCCCGATTCCTTTACAATGATTTTTCGTGTAATCTCATAAGATTCCCCGGAAGGTTTATGCACCTGATAAATGCAGTCATACATTCCAGGTCTATCTGCATCAAACAATTTTCCATCTTTATCTGCTGCCAAAACAAAGGAAATTTTTTCGCCTTCCTTTACAGTAATACCCGTAAAGTCTGAAGCCGGGTCAAAAGTTTCCCCCTGCTTGATGGTAATGTCTTCTGCCTGTGTTTCCTCTTTACTCTCTGTCTGCTCTATTGATGCTGCCATAGTACTGCTTGCCCCTGTCAAAAGGGAAGAACACCCTAATAAAACTGCTAAAAAACCTGCTGTGCATCGGTTTTTCCATGTTGTTTTCAATAAACAATCTCTCCTTTCTCTTTGTTGTTTTTTCAAATGGGCAGTTCCATTTTCGGGAATATGCTGCATATCAAAAACTGCCCTGCTTCCCATTTTTCTTTAAGGTCTATCCCGAATCATCCACTTCTCTCCTTTCTCATGGCACTTTAAACCATGCAAAAAAGGAACTGCTTTTGCAATTCCTCTTTTGCACATTTTAAAAATGAACTATTTTCTATTTTCCCTGATTTCCTTTGTCAGCCAGTCATCAATCCCTTTTTCATGTTCTGCCCATAAACCATCCGGATCCAGGTCCCACTGATTACGGTTGCAGGATAGAGAAAGTTCCTCACAGATATGGTATGTATGGTTACAGCCTTTTCGTATAGTATCCCGTTTCAATCTTTTTTTCGGGCATTCAAAATCCGGATTCCATTTTTTCTTCCTGTCTTCACACTCCTCACAGATTTCACTATACTTTTGGTCGCAGACAAGCCTAAGCTGCTTATCCATGTCATATACCTCCTCCACATGGGAAAGTCCACGTTTTTTTAATACCTGCAAAACCTCATACAAATCTCTCCAATTTCCAATCCCCGGATTTCCAAGGAATGTTTTTCCGGATACCTGATGGGCTATCTCTGCTTTTAAAATTCCTTCCGTTACATAAATCTCACTGCCTTCAGTTTTTCCAGATACTCCTACAATACTGCTGATTCCACACCCTTTCTTTTGGTTTGCACTAGAAAGCCATACATATTTATTTTTTCCTTTGGGATGATCCAAACGTATCTGAAATCCTGCCAGATATTTATCTACCGTATAAACAGGGCAAAGATACCCTCTGTTTCCTTCATAAAAATTAAGATCCCAGTTTCCTTCCCAATTAATATAAAAACCTGGAACACCTTCCAATCGGAATCCTTCTTTTATCAGCCGTCTCGCGATCTGTTGCGAATCCTCCTCACTGGTACTTTTATATCCCTTTTCTTCCATGTGCAGGATCATCTCCCTATCTGCCCCTCTTCTCTCCAGATCTTTGCGATGATACTCCTTCAGTTCCAGATAAGAGAGCATTTTTTTATAAACCTGATGCCGCTGTTCCAGATTCACTGGTTCAGCCAGATATTCTTTCTGTTTTCTCGCTCGTTTCTTAATCCCCTGGCTTTCTTCCTGCATTGCCTGCCGCGTCTTTTTCTTTCTGCCGGGTTCTTTCTGCTTTCTTCTATAAATTTCCCGATATGCCTTTTTATACCGGTCTTTTCCTGTCAGATGACAAAGTTCCGCATAAAGTGTCAGCATATTATGGCCGGTTCCACAATCAAAACAATGAAAGACATTCATGATTTTTCCCTCTGCACAGATACAGATGCTTGCCTTTCCTCTTGCATCACCACAAAATGGACATACAACATTTGCTGCATTCTGGGTATCTTTTACCTGGTATCCACTTTTACAGTTTTCTAAAAATTCCATATCCAGCATCTTTGCTACATCAAAAATAGTGAACGGGGCAACCGGATTAGATTCTGTACACTTTCTTTTTTTCATACCATTTTAACCTTTCTGGAAATATCCCCTTATAAAAACGGAAAAGGCATGACCTGCACGCCTCTTCCTTATCCTTTAACTTTCTAAGCAGCTTTTTGTTCACAGCTTTCCAATAAAAGCTGTGCAGCTTCTTTCATTTTAAAATCTGACCCCCTGTATTCCTTCGCAAACCATTGCAACTGCCGGTAACCCGCTTCTGTTTCAAGCATCTCCCCAAATGGTTTTCCTTCAAACAAAGCATAAGGGCAGATTACTTTTTTGGCTTCTTCTACCGTCAGAGGTTTCTTCTCTGTTTCACTTTCCATATCTCTTTGTAACTGCAAGAAAAAGTCATCTTCATCTACCTCTTCAAAGGGAATCTCTTCTTTTACCGCTTCAAAATCTTCTGACTGCTCGGAAATAACCGATTCTTCTTTCCTGTCCTCTTCTTTATCAATCTCTTGAGATTCATCTGCTGTTTTTCTCTCATTGGTTTTTGTTTCCTGTTTCTCGGATGATTCTGGCTGATGTGCTGAAAAATCCAAAAGATTCATCTGTCCAAAATCCTCCTCATTTTTTTGAGATTTTAAAGAAGAACTTTTTGTTTCTTTCTTCTTCTCTTCTTTTATCTTTTCTCCTGAAACATTTTCTTTTTTCTCAGGTTCCTGTACTGCTTTGTCGGCTTTCAAATCTTTTGTAGAAAGATGCTCAGATATGCCTTCTCCATCTTTCCCTAAAAATTCTGGCTGTATATCCCCGGCCCCTGATTTTTTTGTCTCTTCTTCTGTTTTCAAAGGTTCCAATGTTTCTGACAGTTTCAAGTATTGTTGTTCTTCCCTCTCCACCTCGTGATATTCTGCATCTTCTCCTGTATCTTCTGCTTCGTTTTCTTTCAAAAAATCTGCAGGATCTGGAAGAAAATCTACTTGTTTGATATTTTCCTTCTTTTTATTCATATCTGTCACTGGTGGTTGTGATAAAGGGCTGTCTGCTATTACATCAGAAGACTCTTTCGATGATTTCTGTGGTTTTACCGGCACTTCTATTTTTTTCTGTTCTGCATTTCCTTTCGATTTGTCCGGCCCATTTGGTGGTGTACCTTTCATATCTGGATCTTCTGTTTCCTGTTTCATACGGAATTTATATAAAAAGAAGTATTTAAACCCATACGTCCATGCTGCCCCTTTCGCTTTTGCAGGTGAATCCAGATGATCGCCTACCAATTGGATACTCACCCGTTCTTTTTCATTCAGACAATCTGCATTGACAATAAAGAAGGTAAGTTTTGCCGTATAAATCCAACTGCCATCAACTTTGCTGTAAGTTGCATCTGTTTCTTCCAATTCCTGCAAACAGATGTGATACTTTGTAAACGCTGGATTTAAAAGTTCAAAGATATCATCAATCTTTACAAAATCGTAATCTACTTCGTCTGAATAATGCTTTTTTAATAGTTTTGGCATTTCATTTGATATTGCAATCAATTTTTGCTGTAAATTCATCGTTTCTTTGTTTTCCATCCTTTGTCCTCCTATTCTTTTCATTAAGCAGCCTGTTTCTGCTCGGCCATAACATTGTAATACCAGATATTCCTTGCCCCTACCTGATAAATCTCTTCTACATCCCAGATTTTATCTGCCCCATACTTTTCTTTCAGACGTTTCCTTTCTTGTCCAGATATCTGACTAAGCGGGTACTTTCCGTTTGTATTTTTTAACACCTCTGCATCGATATGGAAATATTCAAAAACACCTTGTTTCCCTCTAACAACTACGATTACGGTATGATGTACTTTTTCCAACGCATTTCTCAGTGTCCTGATTTTTTCAATCCGTTCTGGCTGTTTCTTCAATAAAAGTTGCACTTTACTGTTTACTTCTGTTTCAAAAATCCGGCGCATGGTTTCCCGATGCTGCACTTCTCTCGCCCAGGCTTTTCCTAATTTCCGAATAACAGTCTTACGCTTTTTTAAATAACGAAAATACAGCCGGTTATCGAACACATACGTTTCTCCATTAAATGCAAATTCCGGTTGTGGAATCAGCTGGTCTGCCACAGATGTTTTTTCAAAGATCACATCTCCTGCAGCCTGTTCGATCAATTCCCGGTATTTCCATGCAACTGCTGCTCTTTCAACTGCGGTAATTGAAATCTCCTTGTTTTCCTTCTCCAGTTTCCTTTGTGCATACTCTTGAACTTTATGTTCCAAACAATGCATCTTTCACTTTTTCTGTCTTTCCTTGGACATGATCCACCTTTTTGAAGTAGAACCGATAAGTCTTTCCCACCATAAAATACCTTTCTTTTGGAAGCCAAAGCCGGATATTATTTCCTGCTTTATCCTGGAGAATTGCCTGACAGGTCCTTCCCGGGTAATGTTTTCCCTTAATCGCAAGAACCTGTGCTTCCAACATCTCATATTCTCCTGTCTTTCCAATCTTTAAGAACCGAAAGATCTGGCTAAAGGAAAACACTGCCAATATCCAGGTCATGATCAGAAAACTGCTTTCTTCAAATTGCACCACCATGTATGTACCGATCATAGCAATAAAAAAAGACAACAACCCGGTCTTGAGCATTTTATCCTGAAACACAAATGGGATTTCTCCTGTTGCAACTAATTTTTTTGTCAGATACTGTATCATGGTTTCGCACTGCTGCCTCCATCTTTTTTTCATATCCATCTCCATTTCTTTTTCTTATTTCCAAAACTATAAAAGTAAACACATAACAACTTTAGGTATCAGATAAAAAAGAAAGCCGGCAAATGCCGGCCCTACCAAATGCTTCTTAGGTTTCTGTTTCCATATAGTCTGTTTTTTTGTTCCAATAATCCGTACTTTTCCAGGTACAAGCCACCGCAGTTTTAAATAAAATTTCTGAAATGCTTCTTTATCATATCCAAAAGAACGTACCTGAAAAACAAGGGTATCCCTTTCTTTTTTGTCAAGTAAAATAAAACTTTCCTGTTCTTCCTCCTTCATTTTTCGGATTACAATATAAAATTCTGGAATCCCCTTACGGCTTCCTTCGACGATTTTTTCCATTTCCCTGTAAAAAATCCGACAGACTTCATAATGTTCATTTCTCTGTGGCTGCCGGATTACCAGACAGTCCTCTTCCAGTTTCATATAACAGCCTTTCGTCTGCATGATCCTTCCATTTGCTTCCAATGCTTCCTTGACAAGATAAAATCCCCAACTCATAAAAAGCAGGAATACGCAGATGCTCTCCCAAAAACAATGGGAAAAAAGCAGGAAAAGTCCCAGAAGTCCGGAAACTCCCAAACAGATTCCTGCTTTTATCAGACATTTTTCTTTATAGTCCAGAAGCCGATACATATCGTGTTCCGTGGCTTTTAATATCATGCGATTCTGTTTCTCCTTTCGGCTTGCCTTTTTGTTCCCTTTTTTCCATCTCTTTTCGTTCTTCCAGCAGTTCATTGGCTAAGCGTATGGTTTCCATACAGCGATATGTACTAAACATAGCAATATGTGTTTCCCTTTCTGGAAGTGCCAATTTTCCACTTAACCAATGATACGTACTGTTTTTTGTCATATATCCCTGTGTCCAAATTTCTCTTAATGCACGATGTG
>OGQS01001783.1_pt1 | contig 10445 bp, 9 predicted proteins | sample 1553331 | NCBI WGS metagenome assembly OGQS01 (sample SAMEA2580012, study PRJEB22360) | human gut metagenome | biome: human gut; feature: human-associated habitat; material: faeces | place: Denmark | collected 2008/2010
AAATATCCGAATTCCATGAAACGCTGGAAGGATAACTGGGATGCCATCTCTCCAATTTTCAAGTTTTCAACGACGGTCAGAACGGTGATTTATACCACCAATGCGATTGAATCCCTGAATTCCACCTACCGGAAGCTGAATCGGCAGAGAAGCGTATTCCCAAGCGATACGGCCCTTTTAAAAGCGCTGTACCTGGCCACTTTTGAGGCTACGAAAAAATGGACCAGTACGATTCGAAACTGGGCGCAGGTATATGGCGAACTGAGTATTATGTACGAAGGTCGTCTTCCAGAATAACGAGTAAACCGACGATCAAGACAGGCGGAAAACCGCCTGCTCTTGACATGCCATTCAACAACTGTTATATATAAAACAAGGGTGAAAAGCTCAAACTGTAAGCTCACCACCCTTGCATATCATAGTAGAATCTTATTTACAGACTTTTTCTCACAGTCTCGATCCGGACTATACGGGGGCAAATACAGATAGGTTACTTTTGAGCTGTCCAGTAGCTGTTTCACCGCTTTTGCATGATGGGAACGCATATTATCCATAACGATAATGTTTGCTTCTGAAAGCGTCGGCAGCAACTTTGTTTTCAGGTACTCTGCAAACCGCTCTACAGTAGTTCCTCCCGGATAGACTGTATAGGCACAGTCTCCATTCTGACGTATGGAAGAAAGAACGGTTGTATTGCAGGGCGTGTTGAGTGGAGTTTTATCTACTGCTCTCCGGTTTTTCCATGCTCTGGCATAATGTCGCGTCATATTGATGTTTACTCCGCTTTCGTCCAGAAAGACCAGATGATTTATGTCTTTCTCCGACATATGTTTTTTCCAGTTTCTGCGTTTTTCCCTGACATAGGGGACGCTCCTGCTCTGAGGCATGAAGAGATTTTTTCTTGTAAGAATACCCGAGTTTAATAACTGCCTTGCGGACTGTTTCATTTCCTCACAGAGTTATCTGGGACAGCAGTTCAAAAAACTTACCGGGTTTACTTTAAAAGAATACCGTGACCGCTATGGGGTGTCGGAATTCAAAGGACGGAGTTAATACACCTCAGCATTCATTTGTCTCTGCACATCATCCAGTATCTTTTCTATCCAGCTGATTGCATTCTCCACCTGTACCCTTGCATCTGCAATTTTGCTCTGCACCATGTAGTCAGCCGCAAGCTTTGCTATAACAGAAGGGACTGTAAAAATCAGTCCCTTAATTTGTCCTTATAAGATTCTTTTACCTACATTGTAAGATGTTGCTTTAACTCTTACTTTATGATTTCTCCATTTGACCCAATTACTTTTTTATACCACTTCCCTGACTCTTTGATTGTTCTTTCCTGTGATGTATAATCCACATATACAATTCCGAATCTTTCCGTATAGCCAAATGCCCACTCAAAATTATCCATCAGTGACCATACAAAATACCCTGCTACCGGTATATCTTCATCGCTTGCCTTCCTGTAATAATGAAGGTACTGATCCAAAAGGCAATTCTGTTTTCATCATGTATTTTTCCGTCTGCTGCAATCATATCCGGAGATGCCAGACCGTTTTCCGTAATATAGATAGGTTTCTTATAACGTTCACACAAAAACTTCGGTGCCCAATATAATACCTCCGGTGTAATCGGCCATTTCATACCCGTCTGTGGAAAACCGATATAGCGCTCTTCCAATTTCCATGAAGTCTGGTCATCTGCTGAAACCATCTGTCCATTATAAATATTCATCCCGATAAAATCCAGCGGCTGATGAATCAGCTCCATATCCTCTGATGTAATCTCAGGAAGATATGCTGCCAATGCTTCCAGTCCCTCTTTTGGATATTGACCAAGATATACGGGATCATTCCACCATGCAACATTCCATACCCAGTTATCCTGTGTAATGTTTTTGAACATCATATTCTTTGCAGCTTCCACATCTTTTTCATCATTTGATTTCGGATATGTAAATGCTCCAGTAGGCGCAAATCCTACTTTTATTTCACTTTTTGCATATTTTCTCAGCATCTGTACCGCACGGCCATGAGCTTTCAATGCATTATGTCCTGCCTGTAATCCTTCACGAATCGTTCCGCCATAACCGGGTGCATGCTGTGTTCCCATATAACTTATTCCAATGAAACACTGTGGCTCATTGACGGTAAAGAAATTCTCTACACGGTCTGAAAAATTTTCTGCCACTACTTTAGCATATTCTCCGAACCATTCTACGATTTCTTCATTCAGCCATCCGCCTTTTTTATGCAGTTCATAAGGTAAATCCCAGTGATACAATGTCACATAAGGCTTAATATTATACTTTAAAAGACAATCTATCAAATGATTATAATATGCAATACCTGCGGGATTAATCTCTCCTGTTCCCTTTGGCATAATCCTCGGCCAGCTAAGAGAAAAACGGTATGCCTGTATCCCCATATCAGCCATCATCTTTACATCTTCTTCATATCTGTGATACTGGTCACATGCAACTTCACCTGTGTGTCCGTTCAAAATACGTCCCGGTTTTTCACAGAATACGTCCCATATGGACAATCCTTTTCCGTCCTCATAAGCTGCACCTTCCACCTGATAGGAAGCAGTTGCCGCTCCCCATAAAAAATCTTCTTTAAATTTCATCCTGCGCCTCTATAAAACAATATATTTTTATTCTTTTACTGCACCGATAACAATTCCGCTGACAAAGTACTTCTGTAAAAACGGATAGATAATCAGAAGTGGAATTGTAGATACCACGATTTTCGCCGCATCCAGCGTCTTATTTGAAACCTGGGCAAAACGTTTTAACTGTTCCGGATCGGTAATCTGGGACATATCAACAGATAACTGCTGAATATAGGTCTGAAGCGGGTACATGGATGTTTTATTCATATACACAAGACCGCTGAAAAAATCATTCCAGTGATTTACAATACAAAACAAGATAATAGTTGCCAGTGCAGGCATGGAAATCGGCAGATATATTTTTAATAAAATTGTCAGCTTTGATGCTCCGTCAATAGCTGCCGCCTCCTCAAGAGATTTCGGAACCCCTTTAAAGAAATTCATCAAAAGGATCACATTAAACACCGGAACAGCTCCCGGAAGAATTAGAGCCCATATGGAATTCAGCAATCCATAACTTTTTATTGTCAGATAAATCGGAATCATTCCTCCTGAAAACAACATGGCAAAAATCACAATATACATGTAAACATCATGACCTTTGAACTCTCTTTTTGACTTGGATAACGGATAAGCCAGCAAAATAGTCAGTATCATATTAATAATGGTTCCCAGAAATACTCTCTTTATAGAAATCCAGAAAGATACCCAGAACTGGGATTCTCCCAACAATGTTTTATATGCTGATGTTGTAAAGTCCACCGGCACCAGTCCCACCATATTTGCCGATGCGGCTGCTTTATCACTAAAGGAAATTGCAACCATATTCAGAAGCGGAAACAGACAGCACATTGTCATAAAGATCACTGTCAGATATATTAAAATATCTGCCGTCTTTCCTCCTATTGTTTTTGATTTTATCATTCCGGCTACCTCCTAAAAAATCTTCTGGTCTGTAAACTTCTTCGCCATCTGGTTACATGAAATCAACAAGATACAGCCAACCACGGATTTCAAAAGCCCTACGGCTGTTGCAAAACTGAACTGCATATCCAAAAGACCTGCTCTGTATACATAAGTATCAATAATATCGCCGGTTTCATATACAACAGGATTGTATAAGTTAAAAATCTGGTCGAATCCGGCATTTAAAATATTACTCACATTAATGGCAGACATCAGGAGCACAATAGGCAAAATACCCGGTAATGTAATATGAATCATCTGTTTAAAACGATTGGCGCCGTCAATGGAAGCAGCTTCATATAATCCTGTATCAATAGAAGTAAGTGCTGCCAGATATACAACAGAATTATATCCGAATTCCTTCCATACATCTGTTCCGATTAACAGCGGTCTGAACCACTGGTTACTTCCCAAAAACAAAACAGGAGTCATATGAAGACTTTCCATTAACTGGTTGATTGGTCCGTCATATGCAAAAAGATTGCGGATAACTGCTGCAAGAACAATCCATGATAAAAAGTGAGGAAGGTATACAATGGTCTGAGATACCCTTTTAAACCACTTAATCCTGATTTCATTTAACAACAATGCAAAAATAATAGGAACAAGGGTTCCGATTATGATTTTTCCACATGCAATGGCCAGTGTATTGACAAAAATTCTGCGGCTGTCCGGAAGAGAAAACATATATTTAAAGTTCTCAAATCCTATCCATTTTGACCCTAAAATTCCTTTTGCCGGGATAAAATCCTGAAATGCCATACAGCATCCCAGCATAGGTACAAAGTAGAAGGCAATCAGGATAATCATTCCCGGCAGCATCATAACATGATAATCAATATTTCTTTTTTTCATAACATTCTCCATTCACGTTATTTTTCGAGGGGCTTTTGCTTTATGCATCAAGCCCCTCTGCCGTTATTTATTATCTACTTCTTCCTGTACTTCTTTTGTAATCTGATCTCCGCCTGTGCTCTTCCATGTCTCTACATATTCGTCAAAAGAATCTACCGGTTCAACATTTGTAATAATCTTCAGCATAGTTTCATCTTCCAGTTTTTCCAGGTTTGTCCACAACCGTTTCATGCCGTCTGTCTGTCCGTAAAAAGCAGGCTGTTCGTAATTAACCGTTGCATTAAATCCTGCCGGAACTCCCTCATACCACTTTTCATGTTCAATAATCGGAATCAGTTCTGTTGTTGCTTCATTCTCAAAATACTGTTTACAGCCTTCATATGAAATTTTATTTTCTGCGCTTAAATCTTCCGGTGCAATTTTTCCGTCAATAGCATCCATAATTTCCTGATCATTTCTGAGAATATGCTCAAAATCCTGAATTTCGATATTTAAAGGACGTGTACCACGATCCACATCATTGTCGAGAATATTCTTAACGTCTTCAGATTCTGTATCGTTAATAAACTCCCAACATTCCTGATTTAATATCTTAATTGCCAGTTCCGGATGTTCAAAACCTTTTCTTACAACTACATAATTTGTGGTAGGATTCAGATTATATGCATTTACAGACCCATCATCATTCTGAGCAACTACATACGGTTTCCATTTTGAACCTCCCTCCAGCTTATAGGAGTCCGGAAGCGGATAATCCGGGCCGTACCATGCACCTAAAAATGCACCTGCCTGTCCGCCAGAAATTGTAGAAATCATGTCGTCTGTATCTCTTGTAGCCATCTGCGGGTCAATCAGACCTTTTTTGTACCAGTCTGCCATTACAGAAAGTGCTTCCTTCATCTCCGGTGCTGTGGAACCGTAATAAACATTTCCTTTCTCATCCTTCATCCATTGTTTTGGATATGCTTTAAAGTGTCCGAAAACAGAATCCATACTGTTTAATGCTCCATAGTTACCAAATAAAGCCTTTTCTGATGCTGCCAGACCAATGGTCTTTCCTTCTCCGTTTCCGCCCGGATCTTTTGTAACAAACTCTTCTAAAACATGCTCCAGATCTTCTAAGGTTTTCGGTCCTTCCAGATTCAATGCGTCAAGCCAGTCCTGACGCAGCCATACCAGACCAGCTCCGATTCCCGGTGTAGCTGACGGGATTGCCATCAGTTTTCCGTCAAATGTAGCATTTTCCAAAGCTCTTCCATCAAAAGAATCATATATTTCTTTAATTGCATCGCTGGCACATTTTTCATAACTCTCTGTCAGATCCTCTACAAGGTCATTCTCTACAAGCTGTTTCAATGTAGCAATATTGGAAACCGTCATAATATCAGGCAGTTCTCCGCTGGTAATGGCAAGAGATACTTTTCTATCGTAGTCGTCACCGCCCTGTGCTTCAAATTCATTCTTATTCTGTACATTTAATTTATTCTTTAAATAACGTGTATATCCGTTATTTTCGTAACTGTCACCTTCCGGAAAATTCGGAGAAGCCTGCGTGTCTTTTCCCAGTGTATAGGTTACCAGTTCCGGATATGGCGCAAACGGATCTGTAGCCGCTTTTTCCCATGCTTCGCTATTTTCTCCTGTTTTCTTACTGTCTGTACTTTCTTTTTCTGAATTTCCGCATCCTGATACTGCAGATAATACAAGTGTACCAATAAGAGCAGCAGATACTACTTTTTTCAAATACTTTCTTTTCATTCTATACCTCCACTTTTTACTGTTCGCCGGCTCAGCAGTTTTATTTTGTAGACTTATTGTATCTTAAAAAAGGCCTTTCGTATACGCTAATTATTTGACATTTATATTACTTTTTTGTGCTGTTTTCAACAGGTATACAAATCTCTACTTTCGTACCTTGCCCTTCCCTGCTGTGTATTGTAATTCCATATGCACTTCCGTACAGAAGCTGAATTCTATCATTTACGTTTTTTATTCCATAACCGCTTGTTCCTGTCTGGAGCAGTGTATCTGTCTTATTTTCCGGTATACCCGCACCATTATCTTCTACCGTAAAGATTACTTTTTCCTCTTTCTTTTTTGCAGAGATAAAAAGGTGCCCTCTTTCTCCATTTATTTTACAATCGATTCCATGTTCTATAGCATTTTCCACTAGCGGCTGCAAAATCAGGTTTATAATTTTCTCCGTATACACTGCCTCATCAATATCATATTCAATATCAAAATTATGATTATGCATAACTGACTGAATGTATAAATATGCTTTGGTATTCTCCAGCTCATCTCTCACAAATATAGTATCTTTTCCTTTATTCAAAGCTGTTCTGTAGAAATTTGAAATCGCCTGTGACAGTTCACTGATTTCTTTCTGCCCTACAAGTATTGCCTGACAGTTTATCAGTGACATGGTATTATAAAGAAAATGGGGATTAATCTGTGCCTGTAAAGCCTTCAGTTCGAAACGTTTCTTTGCAAGTTTTGTCTTATACACTTCATCAATAAGACTGTGAATTCTTCCAAGCATTTTATTGATATTCGAAATCAGTATCCCGACTTCATCTTTTCCCTCTCCCCCGATTTTTTCTTCCAAATTATCCAAATTGATTTTCTGAATGCGATAGGTAAGATGTTCCAGACGGTTGGCCACACTTCCCGATAGCAGTGGAATAATCATACATAGCAAAAGCACGCACACAATAATAATCATAATAACACCATTGGCAATATTAGATACAGAAGCTCTGATATCTGAATATGGTTTATACAGATAAATCTCCCAGCCTGTGGTTTTTAATTCCTGGCTAAAAATCAGATACTGATGATTCAGCCGATTTGTTTGATTATCGACAGCTTCCTTCAGCTCACCTATCTTCAGACACTTTTCTTTATTTTCCTGATCAAAGGTATCATGTTCCATAAAAACCCTATCCTGTTTATCAGCAATCAATACTCCGTAATTTTCTCCTACCAGATTGTGAAAAGGCTCAAATAATTTCTGATAATTAATATTAACACTAAGCAGTGCCTCCTTGTTTTCTTCCATTGCACGAAAAGCCAACACACACCGGATTCTCTTTTTTCCTTCCCTGTACCATTCTATAACTTTCTTTTTCAAAGCTTCCTTCGCCCATTCTTCCTCTTTAACATCCTGCAGGGACATGATCACCTCTGAGCGGTATGACATGGGATTTTCGGTATAAATACTAATATTATCCAGTCCATCATGCTGTATTCCCAGATTCAGCATAGTAGGTGCAAGCAGATTCATATAAAATTCATGCTGAACATAATAATCTTTAGAAGTATTCTGATAATCCTTTTTCAAATAATCCTGTATCTGGGAGTGCATGGACAGATAAGTAACAATATTTCCGTAAGACTCCAGTTCTGCATCAACAGTCTGCTCAGCCTGCTTCATGGACTGGGAAAGACTTTCCTTCTCTCTTTCCATCATTAAGTGCAATACCTGCTGGTAGCAAAAAAAACCAAGTATCACAATAGGAATCACGCACACCATAGTATGCGAAAATAATAACTTTCTGCGGAATTTCATATTCCAAAACTTCTCTTTTATTCTCCTAAGCATCTATGGTCCCTCCATTGGTACGATGCTTTTCAGGACTGATACCATAATACTCACGAAAGCTCCTGCAAAAATAAGAGAGTTTATTATATCCCACCATCATACTTATGTTATTTACCTTTTCATTTGTATTCTCCAATAAATACTTTGCTTTCTCCATTCTGATATTTTTTATAAAACAACTGATATTGATACCCATTTCTTTTTTAAACAGTCTGGACAGATAACTGGAATCCATATTCACATTTTCAGAAAGAATATCCAGGCTGATACTGTCTGTATAATGTTCATAAATATACTGAATTACATCCTTTATAACTCTGTTATGTACACAGCTTCCCTTACGCCATTCTTTGCATACAATTTCCACAAGTTCATAAACCTTGCTTAAGATTTCCTCTATATCTGTAGACATATAAATACTTTCTATAAATTCATCAACCGAAACGGGATATGCTGTTTTTTCTACCAATGCATCATACAATTCCAATGCCGTGGAAGACAACATATGCTTTATGTAAATTTGTGAACATCCCAGACGGGAAATAGACTCATTTAACATGATCCAGTGTTTTTTCAGACCTTCCTCGTCTTTTCCGGCAATTTCATTGCTGAGTGCTTTGAAAATTTCTTCTTTTGATTTTGTCACATTGGAATGTGCATATTTCAGAGATTCCTCTGTAAAAATCGTCAAATCCGGAAAGAAAAACCTTTCTTCCATTCTTTTTTCCAATTCACTGTATGCATTCCCAATTTCATTCAATTCTTTGAACTCATCCCCGACTGCTATATATACTTTTTCTCTGTAATTTTTCCAGATTCCCTCCTGCAGCCGTTTAGCTGCAACTCCATAATCTACGGAAAATCCCGATTTTTTCATAAACAGTACTGCCTGATTTGCTGCAATATTTACACAGGAAAAATCAATATTAATTACTTCTTTCATTTGATTCGCAAAATCTATATAATCGCTGTCGAAAAAATCATGTTCAAATTCGATGAAAATTAAACGGTTATACTTTACTTGCTCTTCCTGTAAAAAATTCATTTCATCTTCTGTCATGCATACACTGTTTAATAATTTTAAGAGGCAATGTTCCTGCACATATTTACTTTTTTTACATGCAATGGCTTTCTTCTCACGCTCTTCGTCCAGTCGCTTAAGCACCTCACAAATCATGGTCAGCAGAGCTTCCGGATTTACAGGTTTTAAAATATAATTAACGCATCCTATTCGAATAGCGGTTCTTGCATATTCAAATTCACTAAATCCACTGAAGATTATAACCCTGATATCGGAATATAGATGTACAGCTTTTTCAGCCAGTTCCAAGCCATCCATAAACGGCATTTTTACATCTGAAAAAAGAATGTCAAACTCTTTTTCCTGCAGCCTTTCATATGCTTTTTGTCCGTTTTCTGCTTCTTCGATTTCCAGAGAGTATTTCGAATTTTCCAAAATAAAAGAAATACAACGTCTTTCAATTGCTTCATCATCTACAATTAATATTTTGTACACTTGTTTTCCCCCTTTTTCTTTTGCAATAAAAAAGAAAAATGCTGTAAATTCAACGTTTCTCCCACTTTTACTTAATGCCGCAGACCGGAATCGAATCATTTTAAGCAATCACAAATACTGATAGAAAGATGCTTTTGGGACTTCATCACGGTCTGGATGTTCACAAAGTGTTCAAATGTTTTTCATTCAAAACTGAATTTTAGCGATTTCTTTTTGTTCTCAAATGTTAGTATAGTTAGCAACCACCACTTCAAGTGGTGGTTTATTTTTGCCCCTCCTAAGGGGCATTGTTACTGCTCGCCCCGAAGGGCGGTATCGCAAACACTTTTACTGGTCCGCTATAAAGCGGTACTTCTTGAATCTTCTTTTCGAGATTCTTCTGCTTGCTCTTTTATATACTTTTGAACTGCTTCATCTGTTATATTACCTATTGTTTCGACGTAATATCCTCTTGCCCAAAAGGCTTTATCCCATTTACTCTGCAGCTCTGGATGTCTATCATAAACCATAAGTGTGCTTTTTCCCTTTAAATATCCCATAAAATCTGAAATACTTATTTTCGGCGGTATTGCTACGCTTAAATGCACATGATCTATGAAACTGCTCCTGCTATTATTTCCACATTCTTGTATTTACATAATGTATTGATGATTTCTCGCACGTCCTCTCTTACTTTTCCGTACAATACTTTCTTTCTATACTTTGGAATGAATACAATTTGGTATTGGCATTTCCATCTCGTATGTGATATGCTTCTATTGTCCATTTGGACCACCTCCTGTGATTGAGTTTGGCTTGCGACACCATTCTCAATATATCACAGGAGGTTTTGTATTGATATCCTCACCGTTTCCAACTATTCCATTCTCCCCAGCATAGCTGGGGGATTAG
>OGQS01001784.1_pt1 | contig 10437 bp, 8 predicted proteins | sample 1553331 | NCBI WGS metagenome assembly OGQS01 (sample SAMEA2580012, study PRJEB22360) | human gut metagenome | biome: human gut; feature: human-associated habitat; material: faeces | place: Denmark | collected 2008/2010
GGTTCGGGCGTGTAGGCCATATATGCGTCGGCGCCCGCTAAGTTGCGGGCATCGGCGTCATGGCGCTTGTCGTAGGGAATGACCTCCGTGCGGTAAATGCGGCCCCCTTCGACAGGGCGGAGCGCTACCGGGGTTTCGGGCTCGGGGATCAGCAGGTCGTATGCCTCCTGCGCCCGGGTGCCTGCGGCGCAGAGGATGGCCGCCGTCAGCAGTATCGTACGTTTCATGCGTGTGTTCTTAATATAGGTTAGGCAAAGGTACTTTTTTTTTGCCAAATCGCAAATAATGGATATCTTTGTAAGTTCGAAAAAGAGCCGTTAAAGGCATAGATAAAATTGATCATATGAAAACGCAGAGAATCGTAGAAATTCTGAAGTCGGGCGTCGTGGACACCGACATTGTCGTCAAGGGATGGGTGCGCACCAAGCGCGGGAACAAGAATGTGGCGTTCATCGCCCTGAACGACGGATCGTGCGTTGCGAACATACAGGTGGTCGTCGATCTTTCGAAATTCGGCGAAGAAGAGCTCAAACCCATCACTACGGGTGCCTGCATCCGCGTCGACGGACGGCTCGTGGAGTCGCTCGGGTCGGGGCAGCGGGTCGAGGTGCAGGCCGCGAAGATCGAGGTGTACGGCACGGCCGACCCCGAAACCTATCCCCTCCAGAAGAAGGGGCACTCGCTGGAGTTCCTGCGCGAAATCGCCTACCTGCGTCCGCGAACCAATACCTTCGGTGCCGTGTTGCGCATCCGCCACGCCATGGCGTATGCCATCCACGAGTATTTCAACAAACAGGGCTTCTATTATTTCCATACGCCGCTCATCACGGCTTCGGACTGCGAGGGCGCGGGCGCCATGTTCCAGGTGACGACCCTCGACCTGAACGATGTCCCCAAGACCGATGAGGGCAAGGTCGACTATGCGCAGGATTTCTTCGGCAAGTCGTGCAACCTGACCGTCTCGGGCCAGCTCGAAGGCGAACTGGGGGCCCTGTCGCTGGGACGTATCTATACGTTCGGCCCCACGTTCCGCGCCGAGAACTCGAACACCCCGCGCCATGCGTCGGAGTTCTGGATGATCGAGCCCGAGGCTGCCTTCTACGAACTGGAAGACAACATGGAACTGGCCGAGGATTTCCTCAAGTACCTGATCCGGTATGCGCTGGATAACTGTGCCGAAGACCTCGAGTTCATGAACAAGATGTGGGACAAGGGTTTGCTGGAACGTCTGAACTTCGTGCTGCACAACGATTTCAAGCGCCTCGACTACACCGAGGGCGTCGAGATACTGAAGGCTTCGGGCCGCAAGTTCGAATTCCCCTGCGACTGGGGGTGCGACCTGCAGTCCGAGCACGAGCGTTACCTCGTGGAGGAGCATTTCAAGCGCCCGGTCATCCTGATCAACTACCCCAAGGATATCAAGGCCTTCTACATGAAGCAGAACGACGACGGCAAGACGGTACGCGCTATGGACGTATTATTCCCCGGAATCGGCGAAATCATCGGCGGTTCGGAGCGCGAGGCCGATTATGGCAAGCTTCATGCAAGGGTGCAGGAGCTCGGTATGAACGAAAAGGAACTCTGGTGGTATTTGGATACCCGCCGCTGGGGTTCGGCCCCGCACTCCGGCTTCGGCCTGGGCTTCGACCGGTTGCTGCTTTTCGTGACGGGCATGACCAATATCCGTGACGTGCAGCCTTTCCCGCGCACGCCGAAGAACGCCGAGTTTTAAAACCACCTGGGAAGGCTGTTTCGTACCGGCTGCATAACCCGAACTCGAGCATTTTCCTGTCCGGGCTGTGCGGCGCAAGTCCCGAAATCCCGCTTTTCCATACGATTTTCCGGCTGCGGCCGTTTGTGTTGTATACTAACCCCCAAGAAGAAACCAAATTCGGAATCTCTAATTCTTAATTTGGAAAAAGTATGGCTATTAATCAGAAACAGGTACTGTCGCTTCAGCAGAAGCTCTCGCCCCAGCAGATTCAGATGATCAAGTTGCTGGAGCTGCCCACCGTGCAGCTCGAACAGCGTATCAAACAGGAGATCGAAGACAATATCGTGCTGGAGGAAGAGGATCGTGCTGCCGAGGACGAGGAACAGCCCCAGCAGATTTCGGTCGACGAGTATTTGCGTGAAGACGACACCCCTTCCTATAAAAGCCGTATCAATAACTACTCGAAGGACGACAAGCAGCGCCCGGTCTTCCTGACCGAGGGACGGTCGTTGCAGGAGTACCTGATCGAGCAGCTGGGGTTCCGCAACCTTTCCGAGCGCGAGATGAAACTGGCCGTATACCTGGTCGGGAGCATCGACGAGGACGGTTACCTGCGCCGCGACCTGGAGTCCGTGGCCGACGACATCGCCTTCACGGTCGGGATCGAGACCTCGGCCGAGGAGCTGGAGAAACTGCTCGGCATCATCCATGAACTGGAACCCGCCGGCATAGGCGCCCGCAATCTCCAGGAGTGCCTGTTGCTGCAAATGGCGCAGATCCCTGTCAATTCGCGGCCCCGCCGGCTGGCGCGCAAGATACTGACTGCCTATTTCGACGAGTTTGTCAAGAAGCATTACGAAAAACTGATGTCGCGCCTGCAGGTTTCCGAGGACGATTTCCGCGAGGCCATCGCCGAGATCAGGCACCTGTCGCCCAAGCCCGGCAACCTCTATGCCGAGGGCGGAACCGACACGACGCCCTACATCATCCCCGACTTCATCCTCGACTATCAGGACGGGCATTTCCAGCTGTCGCTCAATTCGTATAACGTCCCCGAGGTGCGCGTCAACCGCCGCTATATGGACATGATCCGCGAAATGGTCGGTGCCGACGGCCTTGTCCGCGAGAAGGACAAGGAGGCGATCCAGTTCGTGAAGAACAAGATCGACTCGGCCAAATGGTTCATCTCGGCCATCAAACAGCGCCACGATACGCTTATGCGTACGATGCAGACCATTCTGGACTACCAGCAGGAATATTTCAAGGACGGCGACAAGTCGAAACTGCGGCCGATGATCCTCAAGGACATCGCCGACCGCACGGGGCTGGATGTGTCGACCATCTCGCGCGTGGTGAACAGCAAGTACGTGCAGACGCAGTTCGGCATCATACTTCTGAAGTCGCTCTTCTCGGAGGCGATGCAGACCGACAGCGGCGAGGAGGTGTCGAGTTACGAGATCAAGAATATCCTGCAGGAGTGTATCGACGACGAGGACAAGCGCCATCCGCTGACGGACGAGACGCTGATGGACATCCTCAACGGCAAGGGTTACCGCATCGCCCGGCGCACGGTGGCCAAATACCGCGAGATGCTGGGTATTCCCGTCGCCCGGCTCCGCAAACAGATATAGCGAAGTTTTGACCCGGCGGCTTCGCGTACGCCCTTTTACCGGACGGCCGTGCTGCCGGAAATATGCCTTCCCGCCGGATGGACAATTGCCGGACAGCTGCGGGGCGGGAGGCCGTGATAAATTTGAATGATGTATAAGAAACTTTCGAACGGAATATCGTGGGTGCTGCACCCGTTCCTGCTGCCCCTCTACCTGATCGTCGTGCTGCTGACGCTCACCGTTTTCGCGCATTATCCCGCCAATGTGAAGTTCTACCTGCTGTGGGTTGTCGTGCTCTATGCGATGATCATCCCCCTGCTGGCGTTGGGCGTGCTGCGCTCATTGGGACGCATTTCCGACTTTAAGGTGGACAACCGGCGCGAGCGGCTGCTGCCGCTGCTGGTCGGGGCCGTCTGCTACGTGCTTTGCGCCATCACCATCGCCAAGATCCCGTCGGCGATCTTCCTGCGCAAGTTCATGATCGCTGCGGCGTGCTGCGAAGTGCTCTGCTTCGTCGTGTCGTTCTACTGGAAGATCAGCCTGCACCTTACGGCCATGGGCGCTGCCGTGGCGCTGCTGGTGGTGATGAACGTTGCGGGCGTAGGCAACATGATGGTGCCGCTGATGGTCGCCATTCTCTGTGCGGGTGCACTGGCCTCCGCACGCCTTTACCTCGGCTGCCATAACGGACAACAGGTGCTTGCGGGTTTCTGCGGCGGCTTTGCCGTCGCGACGCTGGCTGTGCTGTTCCTGTAATCCGTTTTCGGGCCGGATATGCTTCCGGTGCGGGTCTCCGCACGAATCCCTCCTCGGCACGATACCCTTCGCGCACGGACAATAAAAAATCCCGGGCTTCCAAGAGAAAGCCCGGGATTTCCCATACTTAATACTTGGCTGCCGGTTATACGCAACCCTGCGCCAGCATGGCGTTGGCGACCTTCATGAAGCCTCCGATGTTGGCTCCGACTACGTAGTTGATGTAGCCGTCGGGCTGGGTGCCGTACTGCACGCATACCGAGTGGATGTTCACCATGATCGAGCGGAGTTTTGCGTCGACCTCTTCGGGCGACCAGGTGATACGCATCGAGTTTTGCGTCATTTCGAGCCCCGAGGTCGCAACGCCGCCGGCATTGGCAGCCTTGCCCGGGGCGAAGAGCAGCTTGTGCTGCTGGAAGATGCGGATGGCATCGGGGGTCGAGGGCATGTTCGCCCCTTCGGCTACGCAGATGCAGCCGTTGTCCACGAGCGCCTGCGCCTGGTCTCCGTTCAGCTCGTTCTGCGTGGCGCACGGCATGGCGATGTCGCACTTCACGCCCCACGGGCGCTCGCCGGGGTAGTACTTGGCCGACGGATAGCGGTCGGCGTACTCCTTGATACGTCCGCGGAAGATATTTTTCAATTCCATTACATATTCCAGTTTTGCCTCGTCGATGCCTTCGGGGTCGTGGATGTAACCCGACGAATCGGAGAGCGTCACGACCTTCGCACCGAGTTGCGTCGCCTTCTGGCAGGCATACTGTGCCACGTTGCCCGATCCCGAGATGCAGACGGTCTTGCCTTTGAACGACTCCTTGCGCGTGGCGAGCATCTCCTGTGCGAAGTAGCAGGTGCCGTAGCCCGTCGCTTCGGGGCGCAGCGGGCTGCCGCCCCAGTCGCGTCCCTTGCCGGTGAGCGTTCCCGTAAATTCGTCGCGCAGGCGCTTGTACTGTCCGAACATGAAGCCTATCTCACGGCCGCCGACGCCGATGTCGCCTGCCGGGACGTCGGTGTCCTGTCCGATGTGGCGCTGCAATTCGGTCATGAACGACTGGCAGAACTTCATCACCTCGTTGTCTGAGCGGCCCTTGGGGTTGAAATCCGAACCGCCCTTGCCGCCGCCCATCGGCAGCGTTGTGAGGCTGTTCTTGAAGGTCTGTTCGAAGGCGAGGAACTTCAGAATCGACAGGTTGACCGAAGGGTGGAAGCGGATGCCGCCCTTGTAGGGGCCGATGGCGCTGTTCATCTGCACGCGGTAGCCGCGGTTGATCTCGATCTCGCCTTTGTCATTGAGCCAGGGCACACGGAAAATGATGACGCGCTCGGGTTCCGCGATGCGTTCCAGAACTTTCATTTTCTGCAATACGGGGCTCGCCACGATGTGGGGAGCCAGCGATTCGGCGACCTCGCGGACGGCCTGGTGGAATTCCGGCTCATTGGGATTGCGGAGGATTAGTTGCGCCATGAAATCTTCGACGTACTGATGTGCTTGCTCGTTCATAGTCAATCTGTGTTTAAGGGTTTGTGGAATCTGTTCGGTGGTAAAAATAATGTATCTGTTCGAGTTTTGCAAGTTCTTTAAGAAATTGCTAAAATATTTTACTTATGCCGTTTGCGACTTCTGCACCCCATCTGCTTACTGTCCGGGGGAGTGCGGGGAGCGATCGGTAAATATCCGTAATAAAAAATGACAGATCCGCCGTGAATCTGTCATTTTGAAAAAAATATGAATTTTTTTCAACTATTTCGCATTTTCTCCCGTTTCCTTGCTGAATTCGAATCCGATGTATACGTTCTTGTACTGTTCGAGCAGGGCGACGATAGTCTCCATCGACGAGATTTTGCTGCCGTAGGATTTGATGATCTCGATGAGCTTGCTGACCGGGAAGACCAGTATCATTTTCGTCCCGCTGAGGGATACGTGTCCCGGAACCTCGCCCAAGTCGAGCTTTTCCTTGCCGAGTTTCTCCTTGGCGAATTTCATCGCGGCCACATGGGTCGAAGGGTCGAACGTATAGGTGCCCGACAATTTGTAATTGCCCATTTGGGTACTGAATGCGCCGTCTTTGCCGAATGTGACCGAACCTGCGCCGGACTTGATGCCCACCGTTTGGTAGACCTTGTCGAGCTGGCTTTTGACGGTACCTTCGAGCGCCGATCCCCCGAGCTGGCTCAGCAGGTCGTTGCCTTCGAATTTTACGCCCGGAGCGGAGTAGTTCCATGTCCCGACCAGCGCATATTGGGTCAGTTTGCCGTCTGTCGCCTTGTCTGCGGCCTCCGTCGCGGCCTTTTTCAGTGCTTCCTGCCAGTCCTGTGCCGACGCGGTGCCGCCTGCGAGCAGCAGTGACGCGGCGATGGACAAAAGGGTTTTCTTCATTTTTATTTATTCGTATTTACGGTTTACAGTGTTTCGAGTTCCTTGAGCCATACGGCTGCCGAGGCGTCCGAAGGCATACGCCAGTCGCCCCGGGGCGACAGAGCCACCGAACCGACCTTCGGGCCGTCGGGCATTGCCGAGCGCTTGAACTGCTGCGAGAAGAAGCGGCGGAAGAATACCTCCAGCCATTTCCGGATCGTAGCGTGGTCGTAGCTGCCGCGGAATGCCTGTTCGGCCAGGAACAGGATCTTTGCCGGGCGGTAACCTCCGCGGATGAAGTTGTAGAGGAAGAAATCGTGCAGTTCGTAAGGGCCTACCAGGTCTTCGGTCTTCTGGCTGATCCTGCCGTCCTTGTCCGCCGGCAGCAATTCCGGGCTGACCGGCGTGTCGAGCACATCCAGAAGGATATCGGAAAGTGCTTTTTCCCCGCAGGTGTCCGCATAATACTGCACCAGATGGCGCACCAGGGTTTTCGGTACGGACGCATTGACGGCATACATCGACATATGGTCGCCATTGTACGTTGCCCAGCCAAGTGCCAGCTCGGAAAGATCACCCGTTCCGATAACCATACCGCCGGACTGGTTGGCAAGATCCATCAGAATCTGCGTTCTCTCACGCGCCTGTCCGTTTTCATACGTCACATCGTGTTTCTCCGGATTCTGTCCGATATCACGGAAATGAAGATTGACAGCCTCCTTGATATCGATCTCTTTTAAGGTTGCGCCAAGGCATCTCGTCAGCTCACATGCATTCTGATACGTACGGTCTGTCGTTCCAAAACACGGCATCGTTACAGACAGGATCTGCTTTCTCGGAATCCCGAGCAGATCAAATGCTCTTGCCGTTACAAGCAATGCCAGCGTCGAGTCAAGTCCACCGGAAATACCGATAACTGCGCTCTGGCAATGGGTATGCGCCAGACGTTTTTTCAGTCCCATAGCCTGAATATTTAAAATTTCGTCGCATCGCTGATCGCGGTTATGCTTATCCGACGGTACGAATGGTCGCGGATCGAAGTAACGGGTCAGCTTTGTCTCTTCTATTGCCAAGGAGAATCGAACGACCTGATACCCATCGGTTCTCTGCTCCGGATACGTGGTCATCCTTCTGCGCTCACTTGTCAGACGATCCACATCAAGATCTGCGCAAATGATCTGATTCTCAAATCGTTTTGCCTCGGCAAGAATGGTTCCGTTTTCAGCAATCAGATGCTGTCCTCCAAAGACAAGATCTGTCGTCGACTCGCCCTCGCCTGCTGTCGCGTATATATAGCCGCAGATCAGACGCGCCGACTGTGCGCTCACAAGGCTTCTCCGATAACTGTCTTTTCCAACCATTTCATCACTGGCAGAAAGATTTACGACCACTGTCGCACCTGCCAGCGCATGCGCCACACTCGGCGGATTTGGAGTCCAGAGATCCTCACAGAGCTCTGCCGCAACTTTAAGACGCGGCATTTTTTCACACTGGAAGAGCAGATTCATGCCAAACGGAACCTCTTTTCCAAAAAATTCCGTTGTTGTCACCGCTTCTTTTCCCGGCGTAAAATGACGCAGCTCATAAAATTCATTATAGTTCGGCAGATACTTTTTCGGTACAACACCGAGAAGCTCTCCGTGACAAAGCACAGCGGCTACATTGAACAGCTTTCCACCCTGTTCCCACGGCAGTCCGACAAAAATCAGCGCATCGGTCTCTTTCGTGCCATCGGCAATTTCTTTTAATCCTTCTTTCGCCGCATCAATCATCTGACTCTGCCAGAATAAGTCACTACAGGTGTAGCCGGTGAGAGCCAGCTCCGGGAGTACCATCACTTTCGCGCCCGCAGCCTCCATCTTATGAATGGTTTCCAGAATGACTCTCGTATTTTCTCTGACATCTGCTACCACTACCGCACAGGAAGCGGCGGCAACTTTTACGAATCCCTGTTTCATCTCTTTCTTCCTCCACTATCTGGTTCCTTTTTACGGATTTTCTGCGAACAGAAACTCTCCCAGTCTCTGTTTCGCCTGAAACAGTACTGTTATTTGCTCTTACGCAATAATTCCTTCAGATCCTCTGTGGAAAATTCATAAGCGCTGTTGCAGAAATGGCATTTCAGCTCCACCGGTTTTCCTTCCTGAATCATCTCGTTCAGTTCCTTTCTTCCAACCGCGATCAGTGCTTTCGATACCCGCTCCCGGCTGCAGTTGCAGTAGAACTGGGTTGGCACGGTATCGTTGATTACAAGATCCATATCTCCAAGCAGCTTTTCAAGAATCTGCTCTGGCGTCAGCCCTTCATCAAGAAACGCGGTGACAGAATTAACTTCTGCCAGACGCTGTTCCAGCTTTTCAATCACTTTCTCATCGCAGAACGGCATCAGCTGAATGATAAAACCACCTGCCTGGCGAACGGTGTTGTCTTTGTTCATCAGCACGCCGAGTCCAACGCTGGACGGAACCTGCTCGCTCGTTGCAAAGTAATACGTCAGATCCTCTGCGATTTCACTGGTCTGCAGAGCGCACTGGCCGACATACGGCTCTTTTAACCCAAGATCCTTGATGACATCCATAAAGCCGACACCGACAGCGCCTGCCACATCCAGTTTTCCTTTTTTATTAGCCGGAATCACGACATCCGGGTTTCCAACATAGCCTTTTACGTTTCCTTTGGAATCTGCCGTCACAGTAATTCCATTCAATGGTCCCCCTGCGTGAATGCGGAGAGTCAAAAGATCCTTGTCTCCCTTCATCATGACGCCCATCATTGCACCTGCAGTCAGAAGGCGGCCAAGTGCTGCAGTTGCCACCGGGCTGGTGTTGTGGTCTGCGCGTGCAGTTTCTACTGTTTCCCTCGTTGTCGCCGCAAACGCGCGAATCTGTCCGTCTGCCGCTGTTGCTCTTACAATATAATCCATCTGTTTTTCTCCTGTTTTTTCATTTTTCTTCTTTTATCGTCACTGCAGGGCAGGATCATTTTTCCGCTGATTTTCCCTTTTCTCTTGCTACTACATAGATGCGCTCGCTTTCCGGTTTTGGCACATCCTTTGTGAAAGCATCATAGGCCGTCACAAATTCCATACCTGCTTCTTCCAGTAACCGGCGAACCATCGCAAGATCGTAAGCTCTCTGGTAGTGTACCTCCTCAAATTTGCGGTACAGATCGGAATCTCCTCCCGCAGGAATGAAAATGGCGAGCTCATATTCGTTGATTTCTTCCTCCGGGTCATAGTAATTATCCCAGATGAAGCTTGCCTCTTCGCGGTTTTCCGCAATCGTAGTCTCACCCATCTGTTCATATTTATACCTTGTATTCAAGTCAAAGATAAACATGCCCTTCGGATCCAGATAATTATTGACGAGTGAAAATACTTCCCGCAGATCGTCTTCCTCCAGAATATAGTTGATAGAATCGCAGATGCTCACGACCGCTTTCACGGTTCCGTAAAGCTCGAATTCCCGCATATCCTGAAGCAGATATAAAATGTTTAATCCGGACTTTTCGCGTTTTTCACTGGCGATCTCGAGCATGTCCTCGGAATTGTCCACGCCGATCATATCGTAGCCCTCTTTTGCAAGCAGCTCGGTCATGTTTCCCGTTCCGCAGCCAAGATCGAGCACCAGTCCGTCTTCCACCTGATATTCTTTTAAAAGCTGAATCAGATATTTGCTCCAGGACGGGTAATCCACGTTGTCCATGAACATGTCGTAAACCTGAGCAAAACTGGTATAACTTTCATTCATCCTCTTTGTCTCCTTCATTTGTTTCGGATAGCCCTATTGTAACACATCAGAAAGGGCAACTCAATTCTCTTTTGTCTCTGTCACCCCTAGGATGACACATCTTACAGTAAACCCTTTTTCATCACGCCTGCAAGAAACGAAAAGACCTGCAAGAAAATTCTTACAGGTCTCATTCACTCCCCGAGTTGGGCTCGAACCAACAACCCCTCGGTTAACAGCCGAGTGCTCTACCATTGAGCTATCGAGGATTAG
>OGQS01001785.1_pt1 | contig 10422 bp, 8 predicted proteins | sample 1553331 | NCBI WGS metagenome assembly OGQS01 (sample SAMEA2580012, study PRJEB22360) | human gut metagenome | biome: human gut; feature: human-associated habitat; material: faeces | place: Denmark | collected 2008/2010
GCTCTTTGTAACCGAGGGAAGCGAGATCGAACAATCCGCCGAAGCCGCCGATGCCGCCGACGACGCCGGGACGGTTGGTGCGGGCGACGTGCGATTTGATGCGCTTGACGACCTCGTAGCCGGCTTCCACGCTGACACCGGCGTTTTCATATGCTTGTGGCATGACGTACCTTTCTTGGATGATGCTTGTTGGGTTGTGTCGGGATTGGGGTTGGTCTGTGGGGCTGGAACGCCGTTATTGCTGCGTCGGCGCGGTGGTGTACTCGTTGCCTTCGTACTTGCTCTTGTAGAGCGCGAATTCGGGCAGACGGACACGGTCCTCGGGGGTGAGGGACTTGAGGAAGTCGGTCTCGTAGTCGTCGAGCGCGGTCGGGTAGTCGCCGTTGAAGTAGGCGACGCACAGGCCACCGTATGGGGCGTCGGCGTTCAGTCCGATGGATTCGACCAGACCGTCGAGCGAAAGGTAGGCCAAGGAATCCGCGCCGATGTATTCACGGATTTCCTCCACGCTCATCTTGGCTGCGATGAGTTCCTTGGTGGTGGAGATATCGATGCCATAGAAGCAGGGGTACTTCAGCGGCGGGGAGCTGATGCGCATATGCACTTCAGCGGCGCCGGCTTCCTTGAGCAGCTGCACGATGCGCTTGGACGTGGTGCCGCGCACGATGGAATCATCGATGACGATAACGCGCTTGCCTTTAACCACGCTGCGCACAGCAGAGAGCTTCATACGCACACCCTGCTCGCGCAGTTCTTGCGTGGGCTGAATGAAGGTGCGGGCCACATACTGGTTTTTGATTAGACCCATTTCGTTGGGCAGGCCTGCTGCTTCCGCATAGCCGGATGCGGCGGACAATGAGGAGTTCGGCACGCCGATAACCATATCGGCCTCCACCGGGGATTCGGCGGCGAGACGTGCGCCCATGCGCTTGCGGGCGGAGTGCACGTTGACGCCATAGATATCGGAATCCGGGCGGGCGAAGTAGATGTACTCCATCGAGCAGATGGCCAGCTGCGTGTTGTTGGTGTACTGCACGATCTTGTAGCCGTGATCGTTGACCACCACGATTTCACCCGGGCGAATGTTGCGCACCAGCTCGGCGCCGACGACATCCAGTGCGCAGGTTTCGGAGGCGAGCACGTAGGCGCCGTTCTTCATCTTGCCGAGGGAGAGCGGGCGGAAGCCGTTCGGGTCGAGTGCGCCGATCATGGCGTCTTCGGTCATCAGCAGGTAGGCGAAACCGCCATGCACCGTGTTGAGCGCTTCCTTGAGCTTGTCCATAAAGGTGCGCTGCATCGAACGGCGAATCAAGTGCATCAGCACTTCGGTGTCGGAGTTCGAATGGAAGATGGCGCCTTCGTCTTCAAGCTTGCGGCGCAGTGACGGGCAGTTCGTCAGGTTGCCGTTATGGCACAGAGCCACGTCGCCGTCATGGAAGCGGAAGATGAACGGCTGGATGTTGTCTGTGGTGCCCGAGCCGGCCGTTGCGTAACGCACGTGGCCGATGGCGCAATTGCCCTTCAGTCGTTCGATTTCGCGCTCATCGCCGAACACCTGGGTGAGCAGGCCGAGTCCGCGATGACCGATGAGATGACCGTTATCGTTGGAGACGATGCCGGCACCTTCCTGACCGCGATGCTGCAGCGCGTGCAGGCCAAAATAGGTGAGTCGTGAGGCGTCGGGGTGGCCCCATACGCCGAAGATGCCACATTCCTCGTGAATGTCTTCGAGTTCAGCCGACAAGCCAAAGCTCCTTTTTCAAACAGGGGATTAACTATCTATCAACCCTACCAATCGGCGGCTACATCGCGTGTTGTGGGGTGGTGGAACTTGTTGGGGTTTGCGGACGCGGTTTAAGCACCAGATCAGTCAAGTATGAATAGTGGCTTAGGATTTTGGCCTTTCGCTGTTTGTGGTGGGTGGTTGTGGTGTGGGGTGATGCCGACGGGTAGGTTGGAAGCATGGATACCTCTTACCTGTTCACCGCCGCATTACCTGGTGCTCCACTTTGTGCTCAAGCGTGATACCGAATTGTCGGTGTGACGTGATCGGTTGACTTTCGTCAACGCAATTTGAAAGGCTCCGACGGTATTATCCGTCGGAGCCTTTCGTCGTATGAATCCGGTGCTTGTTTTTCGGCTTCGTCTCAGTGCCTGAAATGGCTGAAGAACTCGATGGTCTCGGGATCCTGCGACTCGTCCATCACCTCAGCGGGTGTGCCGTTCTCGGCGATGACGCCGTGACGGAGCAGTACGATGCGGTCGGCCGCTTCGTGGGCGAAGCTCATTTCGTGCGTGGCCATGAGGATTGTGGTGCCTTGGGCCTTTAACTCGGCAACCATGTTGAGCACTTCGCCGACCAGCATCGGATCAAGAGCGGATGTGATCTCGTCAAGCAGCAGCAGTTCCGGGTCGGTCATCAGTGCGCGCGCAATCGCCACGCGCTGCTGCTGGCCGCCAGAGAGCTGATCGGGGTAGGCACTGGCTTTATCGCGCATGCCGATGCGTTCAAGCAGTTCCATAGCGCGGGTTTCGGCGCGATCCTTGCTCCAGTGGTGAACCTTGATTGCGGCAAGGGTCACGTTCCTGAGCACCGACATGTGGGGGAAGAGGTTGAACTGCTGGAACACCACGCCGATACGTGCGCGAATCTTGTCCTGGTCGGCACGCGGGTCGGTGATATCGGTATTGCCCAGCCAAATCTGGCCGTCATCGACCTGTTCAAGCAGGTTGACGCATTTCATCAATGTGGATTTGCCTGAACCGGAAGGCCCCAGCAAAGCCACCACCTCATGTTGGTGAATGTCAAAGGAAATGCCACGCAGCACCTGCGTGTTTCCAAAGGATTTGCGCACGTCATCAAGACGCAGCACCGTCTTGTTGCTCACGGGGGAGTCACTCGCCTCGGTGGTGATATTGGTCATTTCGCTCATACCGTTCCTCCGCTGAGTTCGCGCTTACGCAGACGTTCCGTGTACCAGTCGTTCAGCAGGATGAACGGCACGCTCATCAGGATGAACAGCAGGCTGGCGACCACATACGGCGTGAAGTTGTAGGTGCTGGCCACGTCGATCTGTGCGGCGCGCACGGCATCCACCGCACCCAGCACGGAAATCAGGCCGACGTCCTTTTGCATGGAGATGAAGTCATTCATCAGTGCGGGCGCCACTTTGCGCAATGCCTGAGGAATGACGATCAGTCGGGTCGTCTGGCCGGAGGTCAGGCCCAACGAGCGGGCCGAGGCTCGCTGAGAAGGATGTACGTCGTTAAAACCGGCACGCAGCACCTCGGAGACGTAGGCGCTGTATCCCATTACCACTGCAATGGTGCCGAGTACCGAGGGATCGATACGGCCGAACAAGCCTAGGCCGGGAATGCCGAAACCGATTAGATACAGCACGACGATAATAGGCACGCCGCGCATCACAGTCGTGTAGATCAATGCCAGGATACGCAGCGGGAACAGAATAGGGGAGCGGCTGGTGCGCACCAGCGCGATCAGCGTGCTCAGAATCGCCACGCCGACCACTGCGACGAGCAGAACGCGGATGTTGAGCCATAGGCCGTCAAGCACATGGGGAAACGATTTGACGAAGTATTCGCCGGAGAAGAAGGTCTCCTTGACTCGTGGCCAGCCGGGGGAGAGCTTCAAGCCGATGACGATGACCACCACGAACACAATGGTGCTGATCAGACTGGTAATCGTCGATTGAATTTGCTGATGAACACGATATTGGCGTCGTTCGAGCTCGACCTGACTTACCTCGTGTCCGTCAGGGGCATTGTGCTGCCTGGTTTCGGTTGGTGCTGCGGTCATGTGATGAATGTCGCTCGCTTCCTGAATGCCGGGATGGCCGGGTGCCACAGGAAAATTCCCGCAGCGCCCGGCCAAGGTGTTGTGACCTTATGATGTAAGCCTACTTCACTTACTTCTTCAGTTCGGTCAGGTCGGTGGTGTACTCGGCCAGCCACTTGTCCTGAAGCTTCTTGATGGTGCCGTCGGCGTTCAGGTCATCCACTGCCTTGGTCACGGCTGCAGTCAGCTTGGAATCCTTCGGCAGCACGATGCCCATGCCGCTCTTGTCTTCGGAGTCAGGCAGACGGCCGAGCACCTTGGCGTCCTTGACCTGCTCGGACTGCACCATGTACACGCATTCCACGGTGCTGGTGACCAGTGCGTCGATCTGACCGGCGTCAAGTGCCTGAGCCAGTGCGGCATCATCATTGAACGTCTGGATGTCGTCCTTGATGTTCGCCTTGGCGTAGTCGTAGGCAAGGGTGCCGACCATGACGCCCACGGTCGCATCCTTCAGATCGGATACCTTGGTGGCGTTGGCGAACTTGCTGTCTTTCTTGACCACGACGGACTGGCTGTCGTTGTAGTAGCTGGACGAGAAGTCAACGGCCTTCTTGCGCTCGTCGGTGATGCCGAACTGCTGGATGTTGAAATCCCAGTCCTTGGCGCCGGGAGCGATGGCGGTGTCGAATGCGGTGCGGGTCCACACCACGTCGCTCTTCTTGAAACCGAGCTTGTCGGCCACTGCGTAGGCGACGGCCGCCTCGTAGCCCTCACCGCTTTCCGGCTTGTCGTTCATAACCCACGGCTCCCCGGGCGCCATACAATGTCCGGTGGCGATGGTCAGCTTGCCCGGCTTGTACGTCTGCTGGGTGATGTCGTCCGAATCGGTGGAATTGGATGCGGTGGACTGGCCGGAACCGCAGGCTGCGGTGAACGACAGAGCCAGGATGCTGACGGTGGCCGCAATGGTACGGACGATGTGTCGCTTATTGAACATGGGTTTCCTCTCCTCAAGTGTTCGTCATGCACACGGTTCAAAGTCGTGCTTGATGCATGCGCGCCAATTGTATGGCTATTGGGTTACTACAAAACAGCGATATTCTCGGATGCTGGTTATCTCCATTGCTTATGGCCGACTAGAGCCGCGCAATCTGGCGCGTAAGCGGACGGATATCTCATATTGGCGCAGAGCGAAATGGCGTTCACTGTTCGAGTGTGAAGCCGTCGAATACGAATCCCGGACTGACCACACAGGAGACCAGCGCATCGCCCTGGCCTGGCACTGTGCGCTGCCAGACGCCAGCCGGTACGACCGCATGTCCCGATACGGTTACGTCGGCCTGATCGGTGGTGATGCCGGAACCCAAGGTGATTACGGTTCGCTTGGATTCGTCGGATTCCGGAGTCTCGTCGCTGCCGCCGAGCTCCAGTTTGACCGATGCCGGGCCATGCCACAGCCAGACCTCATCCGCATCGACCTTATGCCAGGCGCTGGCATCTCCCTCGGGCAGCAGGAAGTAAATCAGTGACGATAGCGGTCGGCTTGAGGCCTCATCCGTGTGCGGGGATTGCCAGTCACGCGTGTACCAGCCGCCTTCGGGGTGGGTTTCCAGTCCAAGGCGTTCCACTATGGACCGGGCGTATGGACTCATGTCTTGCAAAGCGACGCTCATAATGAGATCTCCTGTTCTTGGCGGGTTTGCTGGTTTTTGGCTTCTTGATATCAGGTCAGGTCAGCGGTGTCACCAGGCGTTGTTGTAGGCTTCGCGCCCGGATATCACCGTGGCTCGGTTCGTGCCTGCGCCGTGCCTCACCAGTGTTTCCAGCGTTTCTTCGATGCCGGCCGGAGATGATGTGTCGACGGGGATGTCGAAGAACGCGAAATCAGCCAATGCGCCCGCGTTGATTTGTCCAATGCGGTTGCGGCCCACGTGCATGCCCATGGAGGCGGCGCCGCCCAGCGTCATCATACGAATCAGGCGATGTGTCAGATCGTCGCTGGCATAGCCTTGTTCGCGGGCCAGGTCGTAAAGCATCGACACATCATCAAGCAGATCGAGGGTCGGCGTGCTGGAGAGCGAATCGGTGCCCACGCTTACCAGATTGCCTTCCTCGAGGTATTCGCGCACCGGTGCATCTTTGCCGGTGTTGGTAATGCGATTCGATCGGGGGCACAAGGCCACGCCCACGCCGCGCTGACGTAGAATACGCCGATCCTCGCCATTGGCCCACACGCCGTGTGCAATGTGCACATCCGGTCCAAGCGAGCCAAGCTGATCGACGAACTGGATGGCGGAGGCGCCTTTGCCCACTTCCTTGAGCTGCCGGTAGCTTTCCCAATCGTGGTCACTCCAGTCGGCCGCCGAATAAGTGGTGAGCACCGGCGGATAAGTGCCGGCCTCGAGCGGGGTCTCCGCCAGATGGATATGCAGTCGCATGTTCAGCTGACGAGCAATGTCTGGAAGATCAACGAACGGTTCGGACTCCAGCGTATACGGAGCATGCGGGCTGATGCCGAGGTTTGGCAGCTGCTCCTCGTTCATCCGGCGCAACTGCCGGATGAGCTCAGTGCGGCCCTTTTCCATCCATTCGGCGTTGTGCCAGCCCATTACCTCCCAATAAGCGATGCCGTGCATGCCCTGCGAAGCCAGCGCGCCGGCGGCGTCCAAATCGGTGACGATGTCTGCGGCGGCCGTCGTTCCCGATTCGACCATCTGGCGAGCGCCGTCCTCGGCCCACTGCTTCCATGGCTGGGTCTTCTGCGCCTCGGCGTACACCTCGTTGAATGCCAGTTCCCAGGCGCGGAACCGATCGTAGGTGCCTTGCCCGACCTGCACCATGCCGCTGTACTGCAGATGAGTGTGCGCGTTGATCAATCCGGGGGTGAGCACCCCATCCCAATGCCGTTCATGGATGGTGCCGTGAGCCGTCATTTCCTGCTTCAGTGCCTTCAGCACCCAGCGGCGTTTACCTACATGAACCACGCGGTCGCCATGTATGGCAACTGCGCCATCGATGATGACGGGGCCCGTCACGGGGATGATGAGTTTGGCGGAATACAGTGTCACATCATCGATAAGCTCGGTATCGACGGTCGGCCAGGTGTTGTCGGTCATATTCTCCTCGCTGCGTTGTGTTCGGTGCCGTGTCTATGGCTATCGGTCGGCGTTCTCTCGGTCGTTTTCCGCGAATCTGGTCAGTCGCCAATTGTAGCCGTTGTCCTCCACGGCATGGCTGGCTCGGTATCCGCGCGCCTTGAGCGCGCTGGCGGCGATGCGCTGGTCGGTCGCTGCGTCAAGTCTGATAAGCGTGTGATCCAGTGTGCCTCGATGTTCCAGAAGATATGCGACGGCGCTGGCCTGTACGGCGAAGCTCAGATCCATGATCTCGATTGGATTGCCGCCTCCCACCGTGTAGTTCACGCCATCGCCGTCGGCGATTAGCGTGAGCGTTGGTCCGTCGGGAACATTGAGTTGCACGGTGTCCCTGTTGACCTGTGGGGTGAAGTCGCTTACCTCGTCCAAGGCGATTTCGTTGGCGATGCCGCCGATCACTGCGAGCGCCGCGCCCTCGTGCATTGCGCGCATGTGCTCAAGTGTGACCGTATGTCTCACGCCAGTGGCGGACACCACCATATCCGCGCAAGGGAGTGCCTCGTCAATGTCTTGTGCGGCGAAGCCGTCGAACACCGCTTTGAGTGAAGCCACTGGATCGATATCGCAGATGGTGACTTCGGCGCCAAGCGCGCGAATGCGCCGTGCGAAGCCTTGGCCGACCGGGCCGTAGCCGATGACGGTGACGTTCTTACCGTCGAATGCATGCTCGCCGAGAATGCGCTGCATGGTGGTCACGCATGTCTCCCCAGTGCCGTGGGCGTTGTCGAATCCGGTTTTCAGCACACTGTCGTTAACGGCTACGACCGGGTAGGTGAGGGCTCCCGCTTCCTGCATCTGCTGGAACGCGCGTACGCCACTGGTCGTTTCCTCGGCCACTCCAATGAGATTCGCCGTGAGTTCGGGGCGTTCGAGCGAAGCGAGACGGGCGAAGCTGGCACCATCGTCGATGATGATGTCCGGCTGTATTTCGTCCAGCAGGTGCAGGGCCGCCTCGTGCGCCTGTTCCGCGGTCCAGTCTCGGCTGGATTCGACCGTGATTCCTTCCCGGCGCAGCTGTTCCGCCACTCGGGGATCCGTGGAATCCGGGCCGCAATATACGCCGACGATTGCGCCGGCGGCCTTAAGCTTGCGCAGCAGAATCGCGGTCTTTGGCTCCAGTATCAGACAGACGGCAATACGAATGCCTGAGAAATCGACGCGAGTGGTGAGGCTATCCATGGTGTCGCGTAATACCGGCATGTGCTGTTCCGCGTACTCCATTGCCTCCAGTCCGCTTGCCTTGCGCATATCGGTGATGGAATCGATGCTTTGTGTGCCGTCGCATAGGAATTCCTCGCTGTGCCCGTCGGTCATCGTGGCATCTTCGACGGTCATGCCCCATTGCTGGGCCTGAGACTTGATTTCGGCATGCTTCTGCGGCTCCGGAATCGCGAGTCGGGCTCCTGCCAGTGATCGATTCGTCTTCTGGGATCGGGCTGCCGCCCACGCTGCAAAATCGCTGTCTGCTGTAATGCTTTTCTTCATATTCCCCATGGTACGCATGCATGCCGCTGCTCCGCCGCTGCGCGTGTGGCGTGGGTGAAGAGCGTGCTTGGGCGCGTTGCGTGCGTCGACTTCGGCAGCTTCGAACAGGCATGTTGCATCGAACAAATGTTCGACTGTGTTGATATGCTGGTCGGGCCAGCGGTGGTAAGGAGGTGATGGCGATGGGCAGCGGAACGGTATCGACGCAACGCGAGCATACCTATATTGCCATTGATCTCAAGTCCTTCTATGCCTCGGTGGAGTGCGTGGCGCGCGGACTCGACCCGTTGACCACGCATCTGGTGGTGGCCGATGAAACCCGCACCGATAAGACAATATGTTTGGCGGTCTCACCCTCGCTGAAGAACTATGGCATTCCCGGTCGTGCGCGGCTATTCGAGGTAAAACAGCGCCTGAATGGAGTCAACATCGAGCGCGCGGTCCATGCTCCCGGCGGCCGATTAATCGGGGAGTCCTGCGATGCGTGCGACCTGGAACGCTCGCCGGGACTCAAAGCCTCGATGGTCATCGCCAAACCTCGCATGGCGCACTATCTGGAAATCAGCGGGCAAATATATGGCATCTACCTCAAATACGCCGCACCCGAGCACATCCATGTCTACTCGATTGACGAGGTGTTCATCGACGCCACGCCATATCTGCGCTCGCTGGGTATGGGGCCGCATGCGATGGCGCGAACCATCGTGCGCGAAATCCTCACCAAAACCGGCATCACCGCCACTGCCGGCATCGGCTCCAACATGTATCTGGCCAAAGTCGCCATGGATATCGTCGCCAAGCACATGCCCGCCGACAAGGACGGCGTGCGCGTGGCCGAACTGAATGAAATGTCATATCGTCGGCTGCTTTGGGATCATCGTCCGCTCACCGATTTTTGGCGGGTTGGGCGCGGCTATGCCAAGAAGCTCGAGCATGCCGGACTGATGACCATGGGCGATATCGCCCGATGCTCGGTGGGTCGTGCTTCGGATTACTACAACGAAGACCTGCTGTATCGCATGTTCGGTGTCAATGCCGAACTGCTCATCGACCATGCGTGGGGCTGGGAGCCGTGCGAAATCGCGGATATCCGATCCTATGAGCCAGGTGCGCACAGCATTAGCAGTGGGCAGGTGCTCACCGGCCCCGCCGACTATGCCACGGCCCGGCTGATCACCAAGGAGATGGCTGATGCGCTGGCCCTCGATCTGGTCGATAAAAGCGTGCTGACGAACCGACTGACGCTCGCCGTCGGCTATGACATCGGCAGTCTTGATTCGTCAAAGCTCGATTCGTGCGCTGATTATGCGATGAAACGTGCCGCTGAGCGGGCGGCGAAAAGCTATCAAGGGCCGGTGACCATCGACCGATTTGGGCGCAAGGTGCCCAAGAGCGCGGTCGGGTCGATTGGTTTGGGTGATTTCACCTCGTCGTCGGCACGTATTCGTGAGGCTATGACGATGTTGTACGAGCGCATTGTGGATTCACGCTTGCTTGTGAGGCGGTTGACCGTCATCGCCGATGATGTGGCCACGGCGAATGAGCTTGCGGCCGGCAAACGCTACGAGCAGCTTGATCTGTTTTCCCGGATCGATTCGTCCGCGGAGGAGGGGAACGATGGCCATGTCGGCATTTCGAACAGTGATGTGCGGCGTGAGCATGACATGCAGACTGCATTGCTGGAGGTCAAGAGGAAATTCGGCCGCAATGCCGTCATCAAGGCGATGGACATGGAGGACGGCGCCACCGGCCAGGACCGCAATCGGCAGATCGGAGGCCATCGTGCATGAGCGTATCGAACGTATTGCGCTATCGGGCGTGAAAAGGAGTCCATATGGCATTACATGAGACGCATAAATATGACGACATCATCGATATGCCGCATCACGTGTCGCGCAGGCATCCGCAGATGTCCCGTCGTCAGCGGGCCGCCCAGTTCATGCCGTTCGCCGCGTTGACCGGCTACGAGCGGGTCATCGAACA
>OGQS01001788.1_pt1 | contig 10411 bp, 9 predicted proteins | sample 1553331 | NCBI WGS metagenome assembly OGQS01 (sample SAMEA2580012, study PRJEB22360) | human gut metagenome | biome: human gut; feature: human-associated habitat; material: faeces | place: Denmark | collected 2008/2010
CGAAGAACGTTGTCTACATTCAGGATCGGCTCACTTCCGATCGCGGTAGGATAGAGCAGGATCTCAGCTCCCTGAACAGCCATACATCGTGCTGTTTCCGGAAACCACTGGTCCCAGCAGATGCCGACGCCGACGGTTCCAAAACGTGTTTCAAAGACTTTGAATCCCGTATCTCCCGGAGTGAAATAGAATTTTTCCTGATAAAAATGATCGTCCGGGATATGGGTCTTGCGGTAAACGCCAAGAATGGATCCGTCTGCATCAATCATGGCAATGGAATTAAACAGGCGCTGAACATCTCTTTCATAAAAGCTGACCGGAATCACGACTCCAAGTTCTCCGGCAACGGCCTGAAAACGCCGGATGGCGGGATTTTCTGTCAAAGGCAGGGCATAATCATAATAATCGTATCGCTTTTCCTGACAAAAATACGGTCTTTCAAATAATTCAGGAAGAAGGATGAGATTGGCGCCGTTGGAAGCGGCTTCACGGACCATGGTCTCTGCTTTGTCTATATTTTCCTGTACCTGGCTGCAGCATGAAAACTGCAGTGCGGCAATTTTTATATTTCTCATAATCTGTTTCCTCTTTTCTTTGCCGGAATCTGCTGGGTAATACAGTGAATGTTGCCTCCGCCGGTCAGAATGACGCGTGCATCAATAGGAAGGATCTGTCGATCCGGGAAGCATTTTCCGAGAATTTCTGCAGCCACGGTATCGTTTTCATCGCCGAAACGGGGAAGAAGGACACAGTGATTGGCAAGATAAAAATTGATATAGCTGGCGGCAAGGCGTTCCCCGGCTTCCCGCTGATCTTCGCCAGCTTCAAAATCATAACCGAGAAGATCTTCTTCTGTAATACAGATGGGATGCTTTGGAATGGGCAGCTTGTGAATTACAAAGCTTCGTCCCTTCGCGTCAACGGTATGGGAGAGAAGATCAAAAGCGGCCCTGCTTCTGGCATACTGAGGATCGTTTTCGTCATCTGTCCAGGCAAGAAGTACTTCTCCTGGCTTTACAAAGCAGCACATATTATCGATATGGCCGTTGGTTTCATCGTTGTAAATACCAAAAGGCAGCCAGATGATTTTCTCGACCGAAAGATACTGACGCAGCTTTTCTTCAATTTCCGCTCTTGTAAGAGAAGGATTGCGCCCCGGACTCAGCAGACATTCTTCGGTCGTAAGCAGGGTTCCTTCCCCGTCAACATGGATGGAGCCGCCTTCCAGAACAAAGGGGCGGGCATTATAGAAGGAATCTCCGAGAAAACTGCAGATTCGTTCCGGAACCTCACGGTCATGCTCAAAGTGGGAGTACAGACCGTCATACTGGCCGCCCCAGGCGTTGAATTCCCATTGAATGCCTCTTCGCCCGCCCTGATCGTTAATCACAAACGTAGCGCCGGTATCTCTTGCCCAGGCATCCTCTGTCGGGGCTTCGATCAGATGAATCCGGTCGGAGGAAAGCAGTTCCTGTGCCGATGCTTTATCCTGTGGCCGGACGAAAAGATAAACCTGCTCATAAGCGGCAATTGCTTCTGCAATTTCTGCAAATGCCGCTCTTGCCGCTTTTGCCCCGTAATTCCAGGAACCGGGACGCCACGGCCAGATCATCAGCGTGCCTTCGTGGGGCTCAAATTCGCCCGGCATGTAAAAGCCATCGGCTTTTGGGGTTCTAAGACAATCGGTTTTTGAAATCTTCATATCCAAACTCCTTTATCATTCGGCAGTTTCCAGCTTTGTCCATCACTGCGATGGAAGGGAGTGGGATTCCGTTAAAGGTATTGGTTTTTACCATCGAATAAATCGCCATATCTTCAAAATACAGTCTGTCACCGATCCGGATTTGGGAATCGAAGGAATATTCGCCGATTACGTCGCCCGCCAGGCAGGTATTGCAGGAAAGGCGGTAGGTATAAGGCTTTTCCCCAGGCAGTCCGCTGCCTTTGAGCGGAGGGCGGTACGGCATCTCAAGCACATCCGGCATATGGCAGGCAGCGGAAGTGTCAAGAATTAAAATTTTTCCGTTATTTTCAACAATATCGAGAACTTCCGTGACATTGTAGCCTGCGTTTAAGGCAACTGCTTCCCCGGGCTCCAGGTAAATCTGAAGACCATACGTTTCTTTCATATGGTTGATACAGGAAATCAGGCGTTCGATATCGTAATCCTCACGGGTGATATGATGTCCGCCTCCCATGTTAAGCCAGTTCATTTTAAAAAGCCACTTGCCGAATTTTTCTTCCACGGCGCGCAGCGTGGTTTCCAGATCATCCGAATTCTGTTCACAGAGGGTATGAAAATGAAGACCGTCCACAAGATCGGCCAGTTCGTCTGTAAAATCGCAGGCGCGGATGCCCATGCGGGAGCCGGGCGCACAGGGATCATAAATCGCATGGCCTTCCTGCGTGGAGCATTCCGGGTTGATGCGAAGTCCGGCTTTTGCGGTTCCGGAAGCCTTAAGTACGGGGAGGTACGTTCGGAGCTGCTTTTCTGAATTGAAAATAATATGATCGCAGATCTGTGCGAGCTCTTCCATATCCTGCGGGCGGTAGGCCGGAGAATACACATGATTCTCCAGCCCCATTTCTTCCTTGCCAAGCTGCGCCTCATAGAGTCCGCTGGCAGTCGTTCCGCTGATATATTTTCCAATCAGCGGATATTCCGAAAAACAGGAAAAGCATTTCTGAGCCAGCAGAATTTTTGCACCGGTGCGTTCTTCTACCTGGTGCAGGATCTTTAAGTTTTCTTCCAGTTTGCCTTCATCAATGACAAAACAGGGAGTTGGCAGTTCGTTTATCTTATACATAGGCTTAATCTACTAAAACAGGATTTTCTACGACCTTCCACGGAAGACCCCACTTGTTGAGTGCTTCCATGTACGGATCCGGATCGAATTCATCTGTGGTGTAGACACCCGGCTTATTCCAGAGGCCGTTCACGACCATCATGGTTCCGATCATGGCCGGAACGCCGGTTGTGTAGGAAATCGCCTGAGACTCTACTTCCCGGTAGCATTCCTGGTGGTCACAGACATTGTAAATGTAAAGGCTTCTTTCTTTTCCGTCCTTGATACCGGTAAAAATACAGCCGATGTTGGTTTTACCCACGGTGCGCGGACCAAGAGTGGAAGGATCCGGAAGAAGCTCTTTTAAAAACTGGATCGGTACGATCTGCTGTCCATTGAAGGTAATCGGAGTGGTCGAGAGAAGTCCTACATTTTCCAGACATTTCATATGGGTCAGATAGCTCTGGCCGAAGGTCATGAAAAAGCGGATCCTCTTGATGCCCTTGATATTCAGCGCCAGTGATTCCAGCTCCTCGTGGTGAAGCAGGTACATATCCTTGTCCCCGATTTCCGGGAAATTGTATACCCGTTTGATCTCCATGGGCTCGGTCTCCACCCAATGGCCGTCCTCCCAGTAGCTTCCCTTGGCGGAAACCTCCCGGATATTGATCTCCGGGTTGAAGTTTGTGGCGAAGGGATAACCATGGTCGCCGGCGTTGCAGTCTAAAATATCTATATAATTGATCTCGTCAAAATAGTGCTTCTGGGCATAGGCGGAAAACACCCCGGTCACGCCCGGGTCAAAGCCGCTGCCCAGCAGGGCGGTAATCCCCGCGTCCTCAAATTTCTTCCGGTAGGCCCACTGCCAGCTGTATTCAAACTTGGCGGTGTCCTCCGGCTCGTAGTTGGCGGTGTCCACATAGTTCACCTTGGCGGCCAGGCAGGCCTCCATAATGGTCAGGTCCTGATAAGGCAAAGCCAGATTCAAAACCACGTCCGGCTTTACCTGGTTGATCAGGGCAGTCAGCTCGTCCACGCTGTTGGCGTCCACCTGGGCGGTGGTGATTTTGGTCTTGCCGCCGGAAAGCTTTTCCTTCAGCGCGTCGCATTTTGATTTTGTACGGCTGGCGATGCAGATCTCCTCAAAAACCCCGCTGTTCTGGCAGCACTTGTGAATGGCCACGCTGGCGACTCCGCCGCAGCCGATGATTAACGCTTTTCCCATCTTGACGATCTCCTTTTCTATTCAGTATTTCTCTCATGACCATGAGGTAATGATATCGTAAATAGGTCCTTCAGAAAGACGCGGCCTTCGCTCCATGGCAAGGCCGTCTTGTTAAAGAGGACAACGCCCTCTGACAAAGCTTCCAAAGGACATTGCCTCCGGCTATCTGGAAAGCAGAAGCAGCAGCTCCCGGAGCACCTTGCAGGCCACGGCGGTGGAAGCGCCGCTTTGGTCGTAGGCCGGGCACAGCTCGTTGACATCGCAGCCCACGATGTTCAGGCCGCTGACCTTGTGGACCGCTCCCAGCAGATCCAGGAAGCTGACGCCGCCGGCTTCCGGGGTTCCGGTGCCGGGAAAGACAGACGGGTCCAGCACGTCCAGATCCAGGGTAAAGTAAACGGGCTTTTTTTGCAGGGCCGCCACGGTTTCCTCCAGGCCCTTAAAGTCAAATCTGCGGGTGAACACGTGCTCCCTTCCCCACAAAAATTCTTCCCGGTCACCGGACCGGATGCCGAATTGAAAAATCCGGCCGTCGCCCACCAAATCCCAGACCCGGCGGAGCACTGTGGCGTGGGACAGCCTGGCGCCCAGGTAATCGTCCCGCAGATCGGCGTGGGCGTCGAAATGGACTACATGCAGGTCAGGATACCTCTTAACAGCGGCCCGCACAGCGCCCAGGGTCACTAAGTGCTCGCCGCCGATCATCACCGGCAGCTTGCCCGCTTCCAAAATTTCGGCGGCCCTGGACTCGATGTGGTTCAAGGCCAGATTGGCGTCCCCGAAGCAAAGCTCCAGGTCGCCGCTGTCAAATATTCTGCAGTCCGTCAGATCCTTATCCAAATACGGGCTGTAGGTTTCCAGGCCAAAGGATTCGGAGCGCATGGCCTTGCTGGCGAACCGGGTCCCCGGCCGAAAAGAGGTAGTGGAGTCAAAGGGCGCCCCGAACAGGACGATCCCCGCGTCCTCGAAGGCCGCGTCGCAGCCTAAAAAGGTTTCTACGTTAGGGTTCAACATCTTTTAACAATCCTTCCACATAGCTGGGCAGAGCGAACGCCCCGGCGTGCAGCCTGGTGTTATAGTATTGGGTATGGATCCCCAGAAGATTCCACGCCGCGGCGTTCAAATCCTTTACCGGGTGATATTTTTTGGAGGCGAAGCCGAACAGCCAATGGCCCGACGGATAGGTGGGAATATGGGCCTGGTAAACCTTGCTGATGGCGAAGCTCTCCACAATCCGCTTGTGGGCCCGCTGCATGGCGGCGGCGTCCTCGTCGTAGAAGGGGCTTTCGTGCTGGTTTACCATGATGCCGTCCTCTTTCAGCGCCTTATAGCAGTTGCCGTAAAACTCCTTGGTGAACAGGCCTTCTCCGGGGCCGAAGGGATCGGTGGAATCCACGATAATCAGGTCGTACTCGTTTTCCTTGGAGCGGATAAACTTCAATCCATCCTCATAGTAAATATGCACCCGCTCGTCATCCAGGCGGCAGGCGGTCTGAGGCAGATATTTTTTGCACACCTCCACCACCAGCTCGTCGATTTCCACCAGGTCGATGTGCTCGATCTGGTGGTACCGGGTCAGCTCCCGCACCACGCCGCCGTCGCCGGCGCCGATAATCAGCACCCGCCTGGCGTTGGGATGAACCGCCATGGGCACGTGGACTATCATTTCGTGGTAAATAAACTCGTCCTTTTCTGTCAGCATCATATAGCCGTCCAGAGTGAGAAACCGGCCGAACTCTTTGGAGTCGAACACGTCGATGCGCTGGAACTCGCTTTGAGCGGTGTAAAGCTGCCGGTCTACCTTAATAGAAAATTTCACGCTGGGGGTATGGCGTTCCGTGAACCAAAGCTCCATGGGTCACTCTCCTCGCAAAGTATCATTCAGTGGTTTGAAAGCGTCTTGGGAAATCCGCAAAACGCTTTTTTCTTTCCTTTTCAGTCCTCTTGATTTCAAGACAAAATTCCGTCAAGCAGAAAACATAGCTTCCGCCGCCAGGACCGGGCCGGCCATGACGCGGCGGGCGGTTTCCGTATGCGGCTAACGGGAGCTTCCGGGCCATAAAAAGAGAAATTCAGCACACGTCATTGCTGGCCTCACCGGCCTTTGCGGCCTTTTACCGCGGATTCTTCAGCACGTTCAGCCGGTTGATTTCCAAATCCTCCGGCCCGGTCAGGGAGCATCCCTTTTCCTTAGCGTAATCAATATATTCTAAAATACCAGGAGTAATTCTTTCTCCCGGAGCCAGAATGGGGATTCCCGGGGGATAGCACATGACAAATTCACTGCATACCCGGCCCGCGCTTTCTTTCAGCGGCAAAGATTCCTTTTCCGCATAAAAAGCCTCCTGGGGGGTGGCGGCCACCTGAGGGCTGATATATTCCTGGCTGAGCATCCCGCCCCGGCCCCGCTTGAAGCGGCGGCGGATCTCCTGCAAGGCGCTGACCAGCCGTTCCAGGTCCCGAACCCGGTCCCCGACGGAGACATAGGCTAAGATGTTGCCCAGATCTCCGAATTCCACCTGGATATCGTATTCGTCCCGCAGGATATCGTAAACCTCGATGCCCGCCAGGCCGATGTCCAGGGTATGGATTGAAAGCTTAGTTACATCGAAATCAAAAACACTGTCTCCGTTGACTATTTCCCGGGAATAAGCGTAGTAATCCCCGATGGCGTTAATTTCATCCCGGGCATACTGGGCCATATCCGTGACCTTTTTAAAGATCTCTTTTCCATTCAGCGCCAGGTTCCGCCGGGAGATATCCAGGCTGGAAAGCAGCAGGTAGGAGGCGCTGGTGGTCTGGGTCAGGTTGATGATCTGGCTCACATAGCCGGGATTGACGTTTTTGCCTGTCAGCAGCAGGGAGCTCTGGGTCAGGCTGCCGCCGGATTTGTGCATGGAGACGGAGGCCATATCCGCTCCCGCCCGCATGGCGGCAGGGGGCATATTTTCCCCAAAATAAAAATGGGTGCCGTGGGCCTCATCCGCCAGCACCAGCATATTGTGCCGGTGGGCAAGCTCCGTGATGGCCCTCAAGTTGGAGCACACCCCGTAATAGGTAGGATTATTCACCAGCACCGCCTTGGCGGATGGGTTTTCTAAAATTGCCTTTTCCACTTGGGCAACGGACATTCCCAAAGCAATGCCCAGCTTATGGTTCATCTCCGGGTTGACGTACACCGGCTCGGCGCCGCTGAGCACCAGCGCGTTGATGACGCTGCGGTGGACGTTCCGGGGCAGAATGATCTTTTCCCCCTTTTTGCAGGCGGCCAGCACCATGCTCTGCACTGCGGAGGTGGTTCCGTTCACCATGAAAAAGGCGTTTTCAGCGCCGAAGGCCTGAGCGGCCAGCTCCTCAGCCTCCTTGATGACGGAAACCGGGTGGCACAGGTTGTCCAGGGGCTTCATGGAATTTACATCCACGCTCATGCACTGTTCTCCCAAAAAGGCGGTAAGCTCCGGCGTTCCCTTGCCCCGCTTATGCCCGGGCACGTCGAAGGGGACGACGCGCATCCGCTGAAAGCGCTTTAAAGCCTCGAAAACAGGGGCCCTCTGCTGCGACAAGCGTTCCTCCATGTCCCCTCTCCTTTCTAAAACCAGATTTCTAAATTATTTCTATAAAGGATATCTTGTGAAATAAAGTGTTGCTAAGACAATCAGCCCTATCGCGGAAATGCTTCTGCTTAAAATAATATATGCGGAGGATGGTTCTTCTTTTTTCGAATCCTTATATTTCCATGCGTCTATGTACCAGAGCAGCCGGGGATTCACGAGATTCAAAATGAGGCATACCGCCACGATCCAATACACAATCATATATAGGTTCCTCCTGAAAAGCGAGCCTGTTTTAGATTCGTCCTCCAGCCGGAAGGCGGCGTAAAAAGGCCGTATTTTTTACCGGATAAGGCGGCGCCGCGCTTCTTCGCAGGGGCGGTCCCGTCCTTCCTGCGAGGGGTTCTCCTCCGCACGCTTTCTAGGCGCTCCGCCTCCGCGGCGGCCGGGCCGGTTTCCTGATCAGCCGCGTAGACAAAGACAGACGCCCGCGATGGCCTCAATAGATGTTGCTGCCGCTGAACACCTCGATCATTTCCTTCCGCAGGCTGTCGGTGATAGCCCGGGGGGGTTTTGGGCGGCAGCTCGTAAACGTCGGTGTTAAACAGATAGTTTTGCAGGTCGATTTCCTTAATGAGCATTTTGGTGTGGAACAGGTTAGCCTGGTATACGTTAATATCCACCGCGTCGTACCGCTGGAGAGTCTCCGTGTCGATGTAGTCCTGAATGGAGGTGATCTTATGGTCCATGAACAGCTTTTTGCCGGCGACATCCCGGGTAAAGCCCCTGACACGGTAATCCATGGTGATGATATCCGAGTCAAAGCTGCCGATCAGATAGTCCAGTGTGGAAAGGGGCGTGATCTCCCCGCAGGTGGCCACGTCGATATCCACACGGAAGGTGGCAAGGCAGGTATCCGGGTGGTACTCGGGGTAGGTGTGAACCGTCACATGGCTTTTATCCAGGTGGGCCACTACCGTGTCTCCCTCCACCGGGATCATGGAGCCCTCCGCCACCAGAATGGTTACACTGGCCCCCTGCGGCTCATAATCCTGCTTGGAAATATTCAGAACCTTGGCCCCGATCATCTCCGTCACATGAGTGAGGATCTTTGTCAGGCGGTCAGAATTGTACTGCTCGTCGATATAGGAAATATAATCCTTCTGTTCCCGCTGGGTTTTCGCGTAGCATACGTCATATATATTGAAGCTCAGGGATTTGGTCAGGTTATTAAAGCCGTAAAGCTTCATTTTACCATCCATGATCACCAACCGCCTTTCTAACATGAAGATTCCTAATCCGGAAGGCCCTTTCCGCGTTCGGTCCTGATTTGGGATAAGCCCCGGCGCTCCGGGCGCTCCAAGGCGCGGAATCGCTTTTTCAAGATTTTCGGCCCGCTGAAAACAAAAAAACAGGCAAAACGAGCCGCTGCTCATCTTACCTGTGCGTTAAGTCTGCGTTATTCAGCTTTGGCGCCAATTGGGCGAAAAGGGGGGCGCCGCCGGTGCAAACTGTAAGCTGATCTCAGAGTCTATATAGCAAAAATTTTACTTTTACTACTCTTATTGATTGTTTCACAAGTATGATGTGCGCCTGGCACACTGGTTTTGAGTAACCAACTTATAAAATTTGAGCGTTCGCTCAATCAATAAGGCAACGAAAGTTGCCGCTTCGGCATTTGACCCGGCTGTCCGTATGGCCTTCGGTCCCTCAGAAAAGGGATGGTCAAAAATCTTTGCATGGAAAACTCTGTGATAAAATTACATTTGCTCTCCACCGTTTATTATAGGAAAGGCTGGAGAAAAAGTCAAGCTTTTCTTTCCCTGAAGAAAAAGGGAAGGGTATTTTGTCGGAAAAGAAGCTTCCGTCCTATTTTGCCCGCAGCGGCGGTACGCCTCATCCGGTTTTTGCACGGATTATCCCATCATCTCTTCAGCTATCGCTTTTACCGCCATGGAAACGCGGTCTGCGGCGCGGAAGCCCCGCCGGCCTCTGAAAAGCGCCGGCCGTAAATTTCATCCGCTGCCGGTCAAATCACATAATGGCCGCCGTTCTGCCCCTGGGACTCGCCAGCCAGCTGCTCCAGGGTGATCCCCTCGAAAAAGTCGTCGATCAACTGGTTCAGCCTTTTCCACATAGGATAGGTGGCGCACCTTTCCGCCCGGGGACAGGGGGCAGCGTTTTGCCCCAGGCACGCAACCGGCGCCAGGGAACCCTCCGTCACCTTTAAAATGCTGCCTACCGTATACTGCGCCGGCGGCTTGGAAAGGCGGTAGCCCCCTCCTTTCCCCCGCAGCCCAGTGACCAGCCCTTCTTTGACTAAGCTTTTCATAATGGCTTCTAAATATTTTTCAGAGATCTCCTGGTGCTCCGCGATTTCTTTCAGGGGGACGAATTCCTCCAGGCCGCGGGCGGCAAGCTCTACCATCACCCGCAGGGCATAGCGGCCCTTGGTGGATACCATCATTTCCTTCACCTCTCTAGATCAACCTATTATACCACAATGTTTATAGGTTTTCAACAGCTCCAAGCCGGTCTATCCTGGCGGCGCCTGATCAGGCCAGGCTCTCGTGAGCGCTTGATGAAAGGCGTCCTTTTATCTTATTCTTTTAAAAGCTCCTTTTAGGGAACATCCGCCAGGCCTTAAGCGTTTTCGGCCACTGTGGGCGACAGAGCCCCGCGGTTTAAGCGCGGCGCAGATTTCTTTCTTACCGGCAAATAAAAAGCCGGCGTCTCACAAACAACGCGCCAGCGAATCGCGGCAGCTTCCTGTCTCCATGCCTTCTATTTCCCGGCCCTTTTCTTTCTGGGCTTCGGCTCCGGCAGCTCCCGGCAGGTAGCCTCCAGCA
>OGQS01001789.1_pt1 | contig 10397 bp, 7 predicted proteins | sample 1553331 | NCBI WGS metagenome assembly OGQS01 (sample SAMEA2580012, study PRJEB22360) | human gut metagenome | biome: human gut; feature: human-associated habitat; material: faeces | place: Denmark | collected 2008/2010
GTTTCTTTATCCAACTTTGGTGTGGATGCGGCTTATGTAACTAAGCTTCCAAAACATGCAATCGGTCAGAGTGCAGTCAATGCACTGCGTCAGTACGGTGTGGACGTCAGTAAGATTGTCCGCGGCGGCGACCAGATTGGTATTTATTTTCTGGAAAAGAAGACCAGCCAGAGACCATCAAACGTTATTTATAATAGAAGCGGTTCAGCAATTGCACTGGCAGAAGAAAGTGATTTTGACTGGGATGCCATTTTTGAAGATGCAACATGGTTCCATTTTTCAGGAATCACACCGGCAATCAGCGATACACTGGCTAAGGTCTGCTTAACAGCCTGCAAAAAAGCAAAAGAAAAGGGAATGACTGTCAGCTGTGACTTAAATTACAGAAGCAAGCTCTGGAGCGGTGAAAAGGCAAACAAGGTTATGACAGAAATCTGCCAGTATGTAGATATCTGTATTGCCAATGAAGACGATGCGATTGGTATTTTCCAGCTTGAGCCGGTCGGAGAAGGCACAGAAAAGAACGAGTACATTGCAAAAGAACTCATGAAGCGTTTTCCGTTTAAAATGGTGGCAGCAGTTTGGCGTACAGAAACTTCTATCACAACCTTTAAGTTACAGTCTATGATTTATACAGACGGAAAGGCTTACTACAGCAAAGAATATTTCATGCACATCTTAGATTATATCGGTGCGGGCGATGCGTTCTGCGCAGGTCTGATTTATGCCTGCTTACAGAAGTACGATGCTCAGAAAATGGTTGAATTTGCAAATGCAGCCAGCTGCTTAAAGCATACCGTAAGCGGTGATTTTAACCTTGTTACGGCAGATGAAGTCAGCCAGCTCGCATTTTCTGAAAGCGGAAACGAAGTACAAAGATAAAAAAATTTTATAAACTGACATCAACGCTTGAAGCGTCAGCGGGTGCGCAGCCGGTATCAGCCGTAACCGCAACATCAATGACGATTCCGGGTGCCGTCGTATCAGAGGAGAATGAGGAATTAGATTCGTTATTCTCCTCTGTTTGTTTTTTATACGGTGTTATGGCATTTGCGGCATCGGCGCGTTCCTCGGCTTTGCGGGCGCGTTTTTTCTTTTTAAGCTGTTTGGACGTCAAAGCGGCTTTTTTCTTTGCACCGCAGGATTCTTCAATCTGTTTTTTCTGACGGAGCTGCTGTTCCTTTTTTAAACGGCTGATAACTTCATAGGCCAGTTCCTGTGTTGTCATTTGTATATGAACCATCCTTTCAATTTCGGTTATATTACTGAATTACTACAGCCAGGATGATACCACAGCATTCGGAGAATTACAAGGTGGACAGGAGTACAGAAGCAGTGAGTGGCATTTGGGAATTTTATCAGCAGAGTAATTTTGGGAATCCCCCCCAGGGGCTTGTTAATACCCTGACAATTTGGTACATTAAACGTGACCTGTGAGGGACCTGATCTCCCTCACGTAAATAGAAAAGTGCGGAGGAATCAACGTGGAAAAACTTCTCGATGAAATCGAATCTTACTGGAGCACCCGTACAGAAGGGTACTCCGAAGTGAATCATAAAGAGCTTGCAGGAACGCAGAAAAACGCATGGCTTAAGGTGCTGACCAGTCAGTTTCCGGACAAACCCAAGGAAGAGATCCGTATCCTGGATATCGGAACAGGCCCCGGATTTTTTCCTGTGATCCTGGCAGAAGCCGGATATCATGTAGATGCAGTGGATTATACGGAAGGAATGCTGGAAAAGGCAAAGGAAAATGCAGGAGACCTTTGCCGGAATATCCGCTTTTTGAGGATGGATGCACAGAAGCTGGATTTTGAGGATAATACCTTTGACGTGGTCATTTCCCGAAATCTTACCTGGAATCTGGAGCATCCTGATGTTGCTTACAGAGAGTGGGTCCGTGTACTGAAGGTAGGAGGAAGACTTCTGAATTTTGATGCCAACTGGTACGGTTATCTTTATGAGGAAGAGCAGCGTAAGGCATACGAAAACGACCGGAAAAATGTGGAAAACAACAGCCTGGATGATCACTATCTCTGTACGGATATTGAGCGCATGGAGCGGATCGCCCTCCAGGTACCGCTGTCAAAGATCAGTCGTCCCCAGTGGGATGTAAAAACTCTCAGAGAAGCAGGACTTCTTGGGATCCGCACAGACACAGAAATATGGAAAACGGTCTGGAGTGAGGAGGAGAGATTAAATTATCAGTCCACACCAATGTTTATGGTAACTGGTGTAAAGCCGGATCATTTCCTGAATCTTCCGGTTGCGCCAGGAGAAAAAACAGAAGGCTTTCTCGAGCTCGGAGATGGAGAATTTGTCCTTCCTGCAACCATCATCCGTGGAAAAGATCCTGGAAAAACCGTTCTCGTCACAGCAGGTCTTCATGCAGGAGAGTATGTGGGGATCCAGACTCTGATCGAGCTGTCGAAGCGGCTGAAGCCGGAAAAGGTAAAGGGCCAGCTGGTTCTGGTAAAGGTGCTGAACCGGGAAGATTTTGAGAAGCGTGCAGGCAGCATCAGCTGGGAAGACGGAAAAAATCTGAACCGTGTTTTCCCTGGCAGAAAAGATGGCACAAAAATGGAACGACTGGCAGCGGCCATCACAGAATCCCTGATCCGGAAGGCAGATTATTATATCGATCTTCACGGCGGTGATGATTATGAGGAGCTGACTCCGTATGTATATTTTGCAGGCGTGGCAAAGCCGGAGATCGTGGAAGCTTCCCGAAAAATGGCAGAGCAGGTTGATGTCCCATATATGGTACAGTCAAATGTGAGTACAGGCGGCGCCTACAATTATGCGGCAAGTACCTTCCATATTCCGGCGGTCCTTTTGGAACGCGGCTGTATGGGAACCTGGGAACGGGAGGAAGTGGATTCCATGCGAAGAGATGTAAGAAATATCCTCTGCAGCATCGGAGCCTATAACGGAATCCGTTCCCACAGTACGTACTATCCGCTGAAAATGGATGATGTGCGTTATCAGTGCGCCAGTGTCAACGGTCTCTGGTATCCGGTGAAGAAACCAGGCGATATCGTTCATCAGGATGAGTATCTTGGAGAGATCCGTGATTATGAGGGAAATGTACAGGAAATCTGTCGTGCAGACATGGATGGTGTGATCCTTTATCAGGTATCAAGCCTTCAGGTTGTGGAAGGCGGCCCTGTGATCACCTACGGAAATATCGTAAGAGAAAAAGACGAGCGGAAAACAAGGATCGCCCAGTACTGGACCAGGCGCAGCGACAGCTTTCTGGAACAGAGAAGAGCAGAGCTTCACAGTGCCCTTGCAGGCAGATGGATGACCGAGCTTAAGAAGCACCTGCCGGAGAAAAAGAATCTCAGGATTCTGGATGTGGGATGCGGAACCGGATTTTTCACCATTCTTCTTGCAAAAGAAGGCCATCAGGTAACCGGAATCGACCTGACACCGGATATGATCACCCATGCAAAAGAGCTGGCTGAGGAAGAAAAAGCAGACTGTCAGTTTGCAGTCATGGATGCGGAAAACCCGGATTTTCCGGATGAGGAATTTGATGTGATCGTATCACGAAACCTTACCTGGACACTTCCGGACGCGGAGCATGCTTATCAGGAATGGTTCCGCGTACTGAAACCGGGCGGAGTGATGATAAATCTGGATGCAAACTACGGAGCAGCAGACTTTGCGGACACTGCGGATCTTCCGGAGAATCATGCTCATCATCAGATCCAGGATGAGCTGATGCAGGAATGCGAGGATATCAAGCGGCAGCTGCCCATCAGTTCTTTTCTGCGTCCGGCATGGGATCTGGAAACGCTGAGCCGTATAGGTGTGGAAGAATTTTCCTTTGACCTTGGTATCAGCAAACGTATTTATATAGAAAAAGACGAGTTTTACAATCCGACTCCGATGTTTTTGATCTTTGCGAAGAAACAGAGGTAGGATCATGCTCAATATAAAACAGATACAGTATTTTGCAGCCTGTGCCAAAACAGGCTCCTTCAGCCAGGCAGCAGAACTGCTTTTTACCACGCAGTCAAATGTAAGCAAGGTGATCCGTTCCATGGAAGACGATATGCGTACCCAGCTGTTTGTCCGCCATGCAAAGGGCATAGAGCTGACACCGGAAGGAGAGCGTGCATTTATCCATGTGCAGAGGATCCTGGAAAATATAGATGAACTGGAAATGCAGGCACAGCCACTTGCAAAAAGCAGCCTGTGTGTATGCTTTCATCCCAGCTCCTGGTTTGCGGATATCTTCGTAACGTATTATGAAGCACATAAGTGCGATGATCTTCATTATCAGGTTTACGCAGCAGATACCCATGAGATCATAAAACGTGTGAAAGGCAGACAGGATGATATGGGATTCGCCTATGTGATGCAGAATCAGCTGGCGGCGTTCCAGTATTTTCTTTCCCGGAATTACCTGGAATTTGAGCTGCTGACGGAAACCGAGGTAAATATTTATACCGGGAAAGGGAAAGCAGATGAGGGAGATTTTAATATGTCCCAGCTCAGGCTGATCCAGAGATTTCCCGATGAATTTTCCCCGGATAATTACCGGAACCTTGTAGAGGAAAACGGTCATTCCGCAGTGGAGGCAGAGACCGTAGTCGTAACAAACAGTGATTATATCGTGGAACGTCTTCTTGGGTCCGGAGAGCTGTGTAATATCAGTGGTGCGGATCTTTCCGGCCGTGATCCGGGATATTCCTCCGTGAAATATACATTTCCGGGAGAAGGCCAGAAACTTGTTTACGGGTGCATTTGCCGGAGAGGTGAAGAGCTTAGTGAACAGGGAAAGGATTTTCTGGGATTCGTGAAGGAAAGACTTCAGATTTCCGGGAAGTGATAAAAGAATAAAGCAAAAGACCAGACGGGATTTTTCTGCACGGGACACAGGTTCCTGATACAGAAAAGTCCCGTTTTTTATATGGAATATACATCCATGCCAAACCCGACTGTCCAATATCCCCGTACCGGGGTTGTCCGAAAGCTGTTAAATGATAAAATAATATCAGCAGCACACTCCGCGTGCTGAACATAAAAACACTGTGATGCACATAACCTCCGCGCACTCCTATTTGTGCATACAAATGTTTTGTCGAATAATAACACGACCCTTTCAAAAGCAGTTATGGTTTTGGATGCCATAACTGCTTTTGAAATATGAACACAAATCGCTCCACGATTTGTGTTCATGAGCATGCAGCAGAGCGGAATGCGAATGTCTGTCTGAACTGTAAAGGGCAGTGGGAAAGGAAAATTATGAACAAAGAAAATAAACTCGTCATCCGGATCCTGAAGCGGATCCTTCTGCTTGCTGTGGTTATGTTTCTGCTGTCTGTGGTGGTGTTCTGGCTGGCGAGACTGGCACCGGGAGATCCCCTGCAGTCCTTTTACGGAGATTCTCTGGAAATGATGACCAGTGAGGAAGTGGCTGCAGCCAGAACGAGACTGGGACTGGATCAGGGAATCGGGGTACAGTATGTAAGATGGTTTGCCAATGCAGTTCATGGTGACTTCGGATTGTCGCTGAAATACAGGCAGCCGGTTATGAATGTGATCAAACCGCTGATCGGAAATACTCTGGTGCTGGGAGGAATTGCTTATATTGTGATCTTTATACTGGCAGTTCTGATCGCCATATTCTGTACGCTCCATGAGGATCAGTGGATCGACCGGCTGATCTGCAAGATCGGAACAGCAGCCTATTATGTGCCGGCTTTCTGGCTTGGTGTGGTATTGATCCTGATCTTCAGTGTAAATCTTGGATGGTTCCCAAGCAGCGGTGCCTATGATGTAGGAATGGCAGATAGTATCGGCAATCGTATGAAGCATATGATCCTTCCACTGGTAGTAATGATCTTCAGCCATCTTTGGTATTACGCATATATGATACGTAACAAATTCCTGGATGAGGTGCGGAAGGATTATGTACTTCTTGCCAGATCCAAGGGACTTTCCAAAAGAAAGATCCTGTGGAAGCATTGTCTTCGAAATGTAATGCCGACGATCGTGAGTATCATGGCAGTTTCGGTACCCCATGTAACCGGTGGGACTGTAACTGTGGAAGCTGTTTTCAATTATGCGGGAATTGGAAATCTTGCAGTGGAATCTGCAAAATATCATGATTATAACCTGTTGATGATCGATGTGCTGATCACGGGATTTATCGTATTTTTTAGCAGCTTTGTTGCACAGACTGTCAATGAAGAGATTGATCCAAGAATGAAGGATTCGGAGGTGAGGGTATGGTAGCTGACCGGAAGCTTTCAGAAGTTGAGCTTTTTCAGGTAGTTGGTGCCGGGTGGACGCAGCATGAATCTGAAAAACGAAAAAAAACATTTCAGGAAAAGCTGAAGGGGAAACCGGTATTTTCCATGTTCCTGCTTTTTCTGATCGTTTTGGGCTGTGTATTTGCAAATGTTGTTGCAAATCATGATCCCTCAGGTTTTTATCTCCAGAATCTGAATACACCGCCGGGAAAGGAGTTTATCTTTGGAACGGATTCGCTTGGAAGAGATATTTATTCACTGATTTGGTATGGTGGACGGGTTTCTCTGGTGATCGGGCTTCTGGGAACTGCGATCATTACTGTGATCGGTGTTACCTACGGATGCATCAGCGGAACAGCAGGGCCAAAGGTGGACTCGGTTCTGATGCGGTTTACGGAAATGTGCGGAAGTATTCCGACGCTTCTGCTGATCCTGATCCTGTCAGCAGTCCTTCAGGCCGATGATGTGATCAGCATATCTGTGATCATCGGTATTACCGGATGGTTTGCACTGGCCCGTATTGTAAGAAGTGAAGTGCGGCAGATAAGGAACAGTGATTATGTGATGTATGCAAGACTTTGCGGAGGAAGTTTTGGATATGTGATGTATCACCATCTGATACCGAATTTTGTTTCGGCGATCATGTTTGTGGTGATCTCTTCGATAAGCAGCTGTATTACCATGGAATCTACATTAAGCTTTCTTGGCCTCGGGCTTCCGGCAGATGTAATCTCCTGGGGAAGTATGCTCTCACTGGCAAATAAAGCACTGATCATGAATACCTGGTGGGTAATCGTGATCCCCGGAGTTTTTCTGGTCATTACTTTAATGTGCATTACCAGTATGGGAAGCTTTGTGAGAAGTGAGGTAAATAACCATTACAGCAATCTCTGATGCAGTCAAAAATATTTGAATACAAACCGTGATGAAGCATTCCGAAGTGTAGATAACCGGTTTGAAAATAAGGAAAGATGAGGAAAACAGAATGAAAAAGAGAACAGGAATCAACTATGGCAGAAAATATGCGGCGATAACACTGGCAGCAGTGACCGCAGCATGTACAGGAGCAGCTGCAGGCAGTGTGGTAACCGTAGCTGCGGCAGAAGAAAACAAAACTCTGGTATATGCAGGTGAGTCAGAAAGTACAATTAATCCCCTTCTGAATAACCATGATGAACTTCCGGATCTTATTTTTTCAGGACTGATGAAATATGATGCCAATGGAAAGCCGGTAGAGGATCTTGCAGAGAGTTATACCTTTGACAAGGATACCAATACCTATACTTTTAAACTTCGAGATGGTGTTAAGTGGCATGATGGAGAAGATTTCAATGCAGAGGATGTTGTATATACCTATAAGGAGCTTACAGAGGATGAAACCCTGGGAGCCAGCATCACCAGCAACTATCAGGACATTACAAGTATTGAGGCACCGGATGATCAGACTGTGATCTTTACACTGGATCAGTATGATGCTGCCATGCTGGATTACTTCACCATGGGAATCCTTCCAGAGCATCTTCTGGAAGGGGAGGACATAAATACTACATCCTTTAACCAGAATCCGGTGGGAACAGGCCGTTATAAATTTGAAGACTGGGATGCTACCGGCGGAATGATCACACTGAAACGAAATGAAGATTATTACGGAAAGGTTCCGAATATTGAAACCGTTGTATACCGTACAGTGTCGGATGAGACTACAAAGGCAACCATGCTCCAGTCCGGCGAGGCGGATCTTGCATGGCTGAATTCCAACTATGCTTCTCAGTTCAAGGATAAGGACGGATATAATTACTGGGAGTTCACCACAGCAGATTACCGTGGAGCTGCCATGGATATGAGCACAAATTTCTGGAAGGAAAACGGAGATTCCATCGGCGTTCTGAATTATGCGCTGGATAAGGATTCCATTATTGCAGGTGTTCTTGCAGGACAGGGAGAGCCGGCATACAGCCCGATCCAGAGAAACCCTCTCGGAACAGATAAGGAAGCCAATATCTACTCCTATGATCTGGATATCTTTGCAAAGAAGATGGAAGAGCTGGGATGGAAAAAAGGTGATGATGGGATCTATGAGAGAAACGGACAGAAATTCCACTTTACCATCCAGGTACGTGATTACGAAGAAGAGCGTGTGGATATTGCCAATGTCATGTCTGATATGCTGAAGCAGGCTGGTGTGGAAATGGAAGTAAAGCTTGTTACCAAATTTGACTGGGATGCAGGATACAATGGATTTCTTGCCGGCTATTCAACACAGTTTGACCCGGATATGGCATATGTAAACTTTGTAACCGACGCAAGTGGAAACAACATGCATTATTCCAATGCAGATGTGGATAAATATCTTGAGGAAGGCCGTCACGGTGAGACTGAGGAAGCCAGAAAAGAAGCATATGGTGAATTCGAAAAGGCATATGCCGAGGTACCTGGAATCCTTCTGGTTGCTTATCTCCAGGGAGATTATGTAGGCGTTTCCGGACTTGACGGACTGGATACCACACGTGTTCTGGGACATCATTCCGTAGGTGTTATGTGGAATATTGAAGACTGGACCATTACAAAATAAGGAAAAGATCATGCAGGAAACCGTTTTGGAATTAAAAAACTATTCGGTAAGCTTTGACACACCGGACGGCGAGGTACAGGCCGTCCGGAATGTTGATCTCACGGTAAAAAAAGGAGAGATACTTTGTATCGTAGGTGAGTCCGGATGTGGAAAAACCGTTATGTGCCGTAGTGTGATGAAGCTTCTGCCACCGAATGCACATGTAAAAAGCGGAGAGATCAGTCTCTGCGGAGAGAATATCACAGCCTATAAAAGAAAAAAAATGGAAAAGCTGTGCGGAAGTAAGGTAAGTATGGTGTTCCAGGACCCTATGCTGACGCTGAATCCGACGATCCCGGTTGGCAAACAGATCACAGAGGCTATTATCAAAAATCAGAAAGTATCCAGGGATGAGGCGAAAAAAAGAGCTGTGGAAATGCTGAAGCTGGTAGGGATTCCGGATGCAGAACAGCGCTATGGACTGCAGCCTCATTTTTTTTCCGGAGGAATGCGTCAGCGTTGTGTGCTGGCTATTGCACTGGCCTGTGATCCGGAAATATTATTTGCCGATGAGGCGACTACAGCATTGGATGCAACCGTGGAAGCAAGGATTCTGGATCTGTTTCTTGAGCTGAGAGAAAAAACAGGGATCAGTATTGTGTTCATATCTCATGATCTGGGAGCTGTTGCAAGGATCGCAGACAGAGTTGCAGTTATGTATGCAGGAAAGATCATTGAGATCGGGACAGCGGAAGATGTTTATTATGATCCCCGGCATCCTTATACCTGGGGACTTCTGTCTTCTCTGCCTGTATTTGCAGGTGAAAAAGGGGAGCTGAATCCGATCCCCGGAATGCCGCCCTCTCTTTTGGATCCTCCGCCGGGAGATGCGTTTGCCGTTCGGAATCCCCAGGCGCTGGCAATCGATTATGAACAGACTCCTCCGATGTTTAAGGTCAGTGATACGCATTATGCAGCCACATGGCTTCTGGATGAAAGAGCTCCGAAAATAGAAAAGCCCTCCATTTTGAAGGACAGATTACAGAAAAACAGCTGCCATAAACAGAAACCGGATAAAAAGGAAGCGCCATTTTTACAGAAAACAGAACAGAAACAGGCGCCTGTACTGATTGAAGCCAGAAATCTGAAGCAGCATTTCCGTATCCGTTCCGATTATACGATCCATGCAGTGGATGATGTTTCCTTCAGTATCCGGGAAGGTGAGATCATGGCACTGGTGGGAGAGACCGGCTGCGGAAAATCTACGACAGCCAGAACGCTTGCAGGAATCTACCGGCCTACAGGTGGGGAGATCTTTTATCAGGGAGAAAGAGTGCCGGATAAAAAGGATCCTTTCGGAATGCGGAAGAAAATGCAGACAGAGATCCAGATGATCTTTCAGGATTCGGGCGCTGCACTGAATCCCCGAACGAGCATACGGCAGATCATGCTGGAGCCTGTAAAGATCAGCCGCAGGATCCGTGACAGAGAAATGCTGGAGAACAGGCTTCGGGAAATCCTGAAGGAGACAGGACTGGATGAAAGCATTCTGTCGAAAAAGCCGGGAGAGCTTTCCGGCGG
>OGQS01001795.1_pt1 | contig 10355 bp, 9 predicted proteins | sample 1553331 | NCBI WGS metagenome assembly OGQS01 (sample SAMEA2580012, study PRJEB22360) | human gut metagenome | biome: human gut; feature: human-associated habitat; material: faeces | place: Denmark | collected 2008/2010
CGCGCCGCGCCCTGCGCCTGCCCGTAGGCGGCGCATTCCACTCGCCGCTGATGGAGCCTGCCAAGCAGGAACTGGAAAAGGCGATCAGCGAGGCTCCGTTCCAGACGCCCGTATGCCCGATCTACCAGAATGTCGACGCGAAGCCCTACACGGATCCCGCACAGATCAAGGCCAACCTGATCGCACAGCTGACCGCCCCGGTACGCTGGACATACATCGTAAAGAACATGCTCGCCGACGGCGTGACGGAATTCACCGAGCTCGGCCCCGGCACCGTATTGCAGGGCCTTATCAGGAAGGTAAACCCCGAAGCCGTCGTAGAATCGAAATCGACGTTATAGTCTAAAAAGTCTCAAAACAAAAAGGAACGGACTGATTTTCAGTCCGTTCCTTTTATTATAATGTGTTTTGAAACAAAATTTATTAAATTTTATTAATAACATGTTGCATTTTTTAAATATACTTATTATATTTGCAAAGGTTTAGTTAAAAATGAGACAGGACGGATGACATCACTCACCGAATTTTTCAACAAACACGAAGACGATGCCCTGAAGGGTATTTCGCACAAGAACAGTATCATCAAGCGCAACATCATCGCCTACATGGCGGTGAACGGCGAATGTACGCTCTCGGAACTGACCAAAGAGCTGCATATCAGTGTCCCGACCATCACCAAGCTGGTGCAGGAACTGGTCGATGAGAACATCGTAACGGATCTGGGCAAGGTGGAAACCCCGGGCGGACGCAGGCCGAACATATTCGGCCTGGCCAATTCGGCGATCTATTTCGCAGGTGTCAACGTCGGGCGCGACAACATGACATTCCTGATCACCGACCTGCAGAACAACATCATCAAGGAAGAGTACGACTACACCTTCGAGTTGCAGGATCGCCCGCAGTGTTTCGAACGCATCTGTTCCAACATAGAGAACTTCATCGCCACATGCGGCATCGACCGGGGCAAAATCCTCGGGCTGGGAGTCTGCATGACGGGACGCGTGAATCCCGACACGGGCCGCAGCTACAAGTATTTCACCTCCAGCGAACAGTCGCTGCGCGAAGTGCTCGAAGAGCGCGTCGGGCTGCGCGTGCTGCTCGAAAACGACACCCGCGCCCGCTGCTATGCGGAATACACGTGCGGCAAGTCGAAGGACGAGAGCAACGTGCTCTACCTGCACATGGGGCGCGGCGTGGCAATCGGAATCGTCGTGGACGGGCAGCTCTACTACGGGAAAAGCGGGTTCGCCGGTGAGTTCGGACACATCCCGTTTTTCGACAACGAGATCATCTGCTCGTGCGGCAAGAAAGGCTGCCTCGAAACCGAGGTTTCGGGTATCGCCATCGAGGACAAGATGTGCCACCTGATCGAGAAGGGCGTCAATACGATCCTCAAGGAGAAGTACGACCAGCAGAAGAGCATCCATATCGACGACATCATCGCCGCGGCGAAGAACGACGACAACCTCTCGATCGAGCTGATCGAGGAGGCCGGCGAAAAAGTCGGCAAGGCCGTGGCCTTCCTTATCAACACGTTCAACCCCGAGACGGTCATCGTCGGCGGCAACATGGCCGCGGCCGGCGACTATATCATGCTGCCCCTCAAGTCGGCGACCAACAAATACTCGCTCAACCTCGTATACAAGGACACCAAATTCCGCGTATCGAAGATGACCGAGAACGCAAACGCATGGGGTGTGGCAATGCTCATCCGCAACAAGATCATCGGCATCTGATGAACCTCGAAGGCCGGACAACACGGCTTCGCGCCCTCGAACCGGGAGATATCGAACTGATGTACGCCTGGGAAAACGACACGGAGATATGGGGCGTCAGCGGTACGCTGGCGCCTTTTTCCCGCCATACGTTGGAACGGTTCATCGAAGAGCAGCAGTTCGACATTTTCCAAACCCGCCAGCAGCGGCTTATCATCGAAACCCCGGAAGGCCTCCCCGTCGGGGCGCTCGACCTGTTCGACCTGGATCCGGTGAATCTCCGTGCGGGCGTCGGCATCCTGATCCACGATACGGCACAACGGGGCAAAGGCTATGCCGCCGATGCGGTGGAGACCGTATGCAGCTATGCCCGCGATATGCTGCACCTGCACCAGTTATGGTGCAGCGTCGAAGCCGGAAATGCGGCGAGCCTCGCACTTTTCCGCCACGCCGGATTCTCCGAAACGGGGATCAGGAAAGAGTGGCTGCGGCTTGCCGACGGATTCCACGACGAGGTTTTCCTGCAAAAAATATTATGACCTGCGCCGGTTAGCACAACGCCACAAAACTAATCCGCCGCCGATAAGCCCAAACAGCTCCGGAAGATGCTCCGAAGCCAGTCCCCGGCTGCCGATGTGCCAAATACGCATTTTCTCAACCGTAGAGACAGGCACTACCCTGCCCGAAGAGGTAGCGTACACCCGGATCGTATCCCCGATGGCATAACGGGAATACGCATCGTATCCGACACGCATATCCGCATTGCGGATTTCAGGATACAACGTCCCGTACAGCCGATAGGTATGCACCTGGGAACGCCAACGCTTCGGTTCGGTATTACGGTGGTAAATTTTAAAATCGGCCGGATCGCAAAGATCCAGCCGATTGTACAAAAAGGTATCGCGCGCGCACAGGAAAACTCCCCGCAGGACATACGCCGCAATAAGAAGTACGAATCCTGTCCACACGGGATGCAGAAACCTGCGAAACTTTTCCATAACGATTATTCCAGACGGCGCGAACCGTCAGAAATCACGACCTCGTACACCTTGGGTTCATGGCCGTACTTCTCGTTGAACCTCTTTTTCGCCGTGGCGATGAAGTTGTCGTAAAGTTCGTCCTTCACCAGGTTGATCGTACAGCCGCCGAAGCCGCCGCCCATGATGCGCGAACCCGTCACACCGCACTCCTCGGCAACCTCGGCCAGGAAATCCAGTTCCTCGCACGACACTTCGTAATCCTTCGACATGCCCCAATGGGTTTCATACATCCGCTTGCCGACCGTCTCGTAGTCGCCCTTTTCGAGCGCATCACAGACATCGAGCACGCGTTTCTCTTCGCCGATCACGTAGCGGGCACGCTTGTAATCCTCCTCCGAAATCTTATCCTTGATGGCATCGAGCTGCTCCATCGTGGCGCCGCGCAGGAACTCCTGCCCGAGCATCTTCGCCACCCGCTCGCACGAAGCCCGGCGGTCGTTGTAGGGCGAACCCACCAGCTCGTGCTTCACGCGCGAATCGAGCAGGACGAGTTTGTAACCCTTGGGGTCGAACGGGAAATAGGCATACTCCAGCGAACGGCAGTCCAGGCGGATCAGGTTGCCCTTCTTGCCGAAAACCGAAGCGAACTGATCCATGATGCCGCAGTTCACGCCGCAATAGTTATGCTCGGTGGACTGGCCGATCTTCGCCAGTTCGAATTTGTCGATGCCCAGCGAATAGAGGTCGTTCAGCGCAAAGGCGTAGGTCGACTCCAGCGCTGCCGACGACGACATGCCGGCGCCCAGGGGCACGTCGCCCGCGAATACCGTATCGAAACCGCCGATCTTACCGCCCCGCTTCTGCACCTCGCGGCATACGCCGAAGATATAGCAAGCCCAGCTCTGGGCGGGTTTATCGGCTTCGTTCAGCCCGAACTCCGCGCTTTCCCCAAGGTCGAGCGCATAGGCCCGCACCTTGTCCGTGCCGTTGAGTTTGATGGCCGCCACTATTCCTTTGTCAACCGCCCCCGGGAAAACGAAGCCCCCGTTGTAATCAGTATGCTCCCCGATCAGATTGATACGCCCCGGCGAAGCGAACAGGATAGCCCCGGAGCCGTAAATCTCCTGGAACTTTTTGCTGACTTTTTCTTTCATGGTCTATTCTGGTTTTAAGTTAAGGATTCCATTTCCACATCATACGAAGATAGGAAAAAATCCCGAAACTCCGATATATTTCGCCGGGAAATCGTACATATCGTTCCGCTCCGTGTTTCGTTTCAAAATCACAAACCCTTCCCGTATGATGACATCGTCCTGAAAAAACACCTTTTGCGCCCCGCCGGGCTTGTTATTCCGGAAATGTTTACTAACTTTGTTGAAGTTTCGATTTATAAGCACTCAACCAACATTTCAAACGATATGACAAAAAAGCTCATCTTCGCCGCCGCCCTGCTCTTCGCAGGAACCGCCGCGGCCTTCGCTCAGCCCAAGGTGATTGCGCACCGCGGCTACTGGACGGCACCCAATTCGGCGCAGAACTCACTTGCTTCGTTCTCCAAAGCCGATTCGGTCGGGGCCTTCGGCTCGGAAATGGACGTATGGCTGACTGCCGACGACAAGCTGATCGTAAACCACGACCGTATATACAAGGGTACCGAAATCGACATGGAGAAAGGTACGCTGAAGGAGATCACCTCGATCGTGCTTCCCAACGGAGAGAACATCCCGACGCTGGACGCCTATCTGCGCCTGGTGGCTGCCAAACCCGACACCCGGCTGGTGCTGGAAATGAAATCGCTTTCCGACCTTCGGCGCGAAGACCTCGCGGCCGAGAAGATCGTCAAGGCATTGCGCAAGTACGACCTGCTCGACCGCACCGACATCATCGCCTTCTCGATCAATGCCTGCCTGGCATTCAGGAAACTGCTGCCCGACGGGCGTATCTTCTACCTGAACGGAGACCTCTCCCCGCGCAGCATCAAGGGGCTCGGCCTCACCGGCATCGACTACTCGATGCGCGTGCTGCGCAAGCACCCCGAATGGGTGGAACAGGCAAAAAAGCTGGGACTGGAGGTGAACGTATGGACGGTCGACGAGGAAGAGGACATGCGCTATTTCATCGACCTGGGCGTGGACTACATCACGACGGATTACCCCGAGCGGTTGCAGGCCTTGCTGAAATAACAGCGGCAATATAAATGGCTTGCCGTTTAATTCAAGCCGTCCGATTATTATAGGCAGTCCGGATTTCCGGGCTGCTTTTCTGTTACGGCCCGTCTATCGGCGGCCATATCCGTCCAAGACACTGAGCGCTTGCTGCTGCGCAATGAAATTCACCTAAATATTACACTGACTTCCGTAAAAACAAGTAACTTTGTAAAAATTCGGGCTACCCGAACATAAATACAGAAATATGAACATAAAAATTCTTTTAATGCTTGTGTTGTTGATTTTCAGCTCCTTCAATGGCATCGAAGCACAAATAAAACAGAAAACCCACGCTGAATCCCCCAAAAAGCGCCTTACCATGGAAGCTATAAAAAACATACCGGAAGAATTCTGGAAATCGGGATTCGTCCTCAACGGCTGCAAAATCACATTTCCATGCAAACTTATAGATTTGATGCAGGCCGGGAACTACAAAAGCTGTGCAGGCGTCGCAATGATCCCTCCCACTGCCAAAGATGAATACTGGGCAACAACGGTAAAAAACGAAAAGGGAGAAATCATCAACGCGGAGATATTTAACCCCACGGCCCAAGCCCTCCCTGAAACCGATTGCATTGTGAACAGCATCAGTATTACGCCGCGATCCGATAACTGGCATAATATTTCCGACTTCGCTGTTTTTGGATTGGCAAGCAAAATAGCCACACGAGAAGAAGTCGTCGAAACGGTTGGAAAATATTGCGGCGCCCCGGCACAAGTCATTGATTTTCCGATAATAGATTACTATGATTTTTACGACAAGAAACCTTCGGAAACGAATCCGCCCCATTACGGCAATATAAAAATCAGTATAACAATCTCCAAAATGGACAGTATCTATAATGAACGAATGATCGGATTTGAATTTGAGCATGCAGGCGATTTTTACCGCAGGCAGAAATAAATATTTGCAAGCATCTTCCGACTGGGTTCTCCTTCAAAACCTCCGGCATTCGCATCTCCGCAAAACACAAGTCCAGCCGCAAACGCAACGTACGGAATTACCTTTCGAACTGGAGGGGGGGGGTAATAAAGGCGACGGTGATTTTCACCGTCGCCTTTATTTGACCGGCACCTCACAAGAGTCTGATCGCAATCGGGCTGAAAGCGTCCCTATATGTGGTATATCATGCATCGACGACGATCACCTCGATGCCGCGCTCGCGCAGCCGGTCGAGGTAAAGGGGCTGGATGCCATTGTCGGTAATGATGCGGTCGACAGCCTCCAGGTCGCAGATCTTGCTGAAGCCGCGGCGTCCGAATTTCGAACTGTCGGCCAGTACGATGACCTTCTGCGCGGCGTTCATCATCACACGGTTCAGCGCCGCTTCGAGCATGTTGGTCGTCGTAAGCCCGAATTCGAGGTCGATGCCGTCGACCCCGACGAACAGCTTGCTGCAGTTGAAGTTGCCGAGCATCTGTTCGGCAAAGGGCCCCACGACCGACACCGAACTGCTGCGAGTAATGCCCCCTAACTGGATCACGTCGACATTGGTGTCCTGCGAAAGGATCGATGTCACGGGAACGGCCGCCGTGATGACCGTCAGGTGCCCGACGGGCTTGATTTCGCGCGCGAGGAAGGCCATGGTCGTGCCCGACGCGATGATGATCGAATCGTCCTGCGCGACAAGGCTTGCGGCCTTGGCCCCGATAGCCCGTTTCTCCGCCACGTTTTTCTTCTCCTTCTCGTTGACGTGGCGGTCGCTGATATAGGGGCTGATAAGGATCGCACTGCCGTGCGTGCGGTAGAGTTTCTTCTGTTGTTCGAGGAAAGAGAGGTCTTTGCGGATCGTGACCTCCGAAACCTTGAACAACTCGGCCAGCTGCACGACGGATATGGAGCCGTTCTGCTGCAACAGTGCCAGTATCCGGTTATGACGCTCCGGAAGGCTCAAAATAGTCTCTTCGCCGGATTTATTCATAGATCGATTAAAAATTTGGTTTTATAATGCAAGATACGAAAATAATCCGAAATTAGATCGAAACCTCCCGGAGAAATATTTTTTCCGGCGATATATTGTGCTCCGAAACGAAATATTATGAAATAAAACATATTTTATTTTGAAATACAAAAAATCATATGTAATTTTGTTGCGAAACGAAATTCATGAATTTATGGAAAGACTTGCACAAATCAAAAAACTATCCGAGAAAGACAAGGTTTGGGATATCGTAGTGGTAGGCGGAGGCGCCACGGGCCTCGGCGTGGCGGTCGACGCAGCGACCCGCGGGCTGAGCGTAGCGCTGCTCGAAAAGACCGACTTCGCCAAATGCACATCGAGCCGCAGTACGAAGCTCGTGCACGGCGGCGTACGTTACCTGCAGAAGGGCGACGTCATGCTGGTGCTCGAAGCCCTGCGCGAACGCGGCCGCATGAAAGCCAACGCCCCGCACCTGGTCAAAGACCAGGCATTCGTGATCTCGAATTACAGTTACTGGGATAATTTCCTCTATTTTTGCGGTCTGACCTTCTACGACATGCTTTCGTTCGGTTTCGGTTACGGCCGTTCGAAATTCATTTCGGCAAAAAAAGTAATGAAATACATCCCCACTTCGGTCGAAAAGGGGCTCAAGGGCGGCGTCGTATACCACGACGGGCAGTTCGACGACTCGCGCATGGCGATCAACCTCGCACAGACATGCATCGAGAACGGCGGCACGGTCGTGAACCAGGCGAGCGTTACGGGGATCGTACACGACGATGCGGGACGTGCGGCCGGCGTGAAATTCGTGGACAACCTCACGGGCGAAGAGTACACGGTCAAGGCGCGCAGCGTGGTGAACGCCGCAGGGTGCTTCGTGGACGACATCATGCACATGGACAGCCCTACGCACCGCAAGATGGTCACTCCGAGCCAGGGCGTGCACCTGGTGCTCGACATGAAATTCCTGCAGAGCGACTACGCCATCATGGTACCCAAGACCTCGGACGGCCGCGTGCTGTTCGCCGTGCCCTGGCACGACAAGGTCGTGGTCGGAACCACGGACATCGTACGTCCCAAGGCCGAGGAAGACCCGCGCCCGCTCAAAGAAGAGATCGACTTCATCCTCGGCACGGCAGGGCTCTACATGAACCCCGCGCCGACCTACAAGGACATCCTTTCGGTCTTCGCAGGGCAGCGTCCGCTGGCGGCGCCCAAGAAGGAGGGCAAAAACACCAAGGAAATTTCGCGCAGCCACAAGATCATCGTTTCGGACAACGGGCTGGTGACGATCACGGGCGGCAAATGGACGTCCTACCGTCTGATGGCCGAAGATACGGTGGACAAGGCGATCGAGGTCGCCAAGTTGCCCGTCCGCAAGTGCGTGACCAAGAAACTGCGCATCCACGGTTACCGCAAGAACCCCAACCTGGCGGATCACATGTACGTCTACGGCAGCGACGAGCCCAAGATCCTCGACCTTATCAAGCAGCAGCCCGAGCTGGGCGAGAAACTCTCGCCCAAATACGGCTATACCTATGCCGAGGTGCTGTGGGCCGTACGCGAGGAGATGGCCATGACGGTCGAGGACGTGCTTTCGCGCCGTGTGCGCCTGCTCTTCGTCGATGCCCGCGAAGCCATCGCGGCGGCGCCGAAGGTAGCCGCGATGATGGCCAGGGAGCTGGGACGCGACCAGGCCTGGATCGACACTCAGGTAAAAGATTTCACGGATTTGGCGAAAACGTATATCTTTGAACAAAACTGATCGCTGAACCATGTGGAAAATACTACGACCCCCTAAACACAAACCGCCCGTCGCTGCGGAAAAAATAGACAAAGAGTACAAGCGGCTGCGGTTGCAGGGATTCATCGGCATCTTCATCGGATATGCCGGTTACTACCTCGTGCGCAAGAACTTCACGCTGGCCATGCCCCACCTTGTCGAAATGGGATTCGACAAGGGTGACCTGGGCATCGCGCTCTCGGCGAACGCCATTGCCTACGGGCTTTCGAAGTTCCTGATGGGCGGCGTTTCCGACCGCAGCAACGCCCGTGTCTTCCTGCCGCTGGGACTGGTGTTGTCGGCGCTGGTGACGATGTTCCTCGGGACATCGGCCGGTATCTCGTCGATCATCATGATGTTCATCACGCAGTTCCTCATCGGCTGGTTCCAGGGTATGGGCTGGCCCCCGTGCGGACGCGTCATGACCCACTGGTTCTCGCAGAACGAACGCGGCACGAAGATGTCGATCTGGAACGTGGCCCACAACGTCGGCGGCGGCATGATCGGCCCGATGGCGGCCTACGGACTGTTGTGGTTCGGGTCGTGGCAGATCGGTACGTTCTGGTTCCCCGCCGTGGTGGCCATCGTGGTCGCGATGCTTGCATTCCTGCTGATCCGCGACACGCCCCAGTCGACCGGGCTCCCGCCCATCGAGAAATACCGCAACGACTACCCGAAAAATTACAGCGAGAAGTCGGAGCAGGAGCTTACGACGAAGGAAATCTTCTTCAAATACGTACTCAACAACAAGATACTCTGGTATATCGCCTTCGCCAATGCGTTCGTGTACCTGGTGCGTTACGGCGTACTGGACTGGGCGCCGACCTACCTGAAGGACATCAAGGGTTATGACATCAAGGATGTGGGCTGGGCCTACTCGGCATACGAATGGGCAGCCATCCCCGGCACGATCATCTGCGGATGGTTGTCGGACAAGGTCTTCAAAGGACGCCGGGCCATCACGACCATGATCTACATGGCACTCGTCGCGGTCTTCATCGTGATCTACTGGAAAAACATGGACAACGTACTGCTGGATAACATATCGCTGATCGCCATCGGATTCCTGATCTACGGCCCCGTGATGCTGATCGGCGTACAGGCCCTCGACCTCGCACCCAAGAAGGCCGCCGGGACAGCCGCCGGACTGACCGGATTCTTCGGATACTTCTTCGGCACGGCCATCCTCGCCAACATCGCCATGGGTTCGATCGTACAGCACCTGGGCTGGGACTGGGGATTCATCATGCTGCTCGCGGCGTGCGCACTGGCCTTCCTCTTCATCAGTTTCACCTACCGGGAAGAACAATATCTGGTTAAACAACGGAAATAGCAAGGCTTCACGGCGGCTCGGACGGCCGCTGCGGAGCGAGGGGTTCCTTTTATAGGATTGTTATGTTTGGGTGGGGCGTCAGCCCCGAATCGAAAAAGCCTTTAACTCCCGGTTAAGGGCTTTTTCATTGCCCCCGACCAGCCGGTCGACCAACGCATGGAACTTCGGGGAATGGTCGTGGTGAACGGTATGGCACAACTCGTGGACAATGACGAAATCGCGCAAATGCTCCGGAAGCGTCATCAGGAAAAGGCTCAGCGAAATGTTGTTCGTCCCGGTACAGCTCCCCCACTTCGTACGCGAGGCACGGATCGTCAGCTTGTTGTACTTCAGCCCCGTGATGCGGGAGAGCCGACCGATACGGTCGGGCAGGTCGGCTTTGGCGGCGCGCCGCAGCTCTTCGACGCGGGCTTTT
>OGQS01001802.1_pt1 | contig 10329 bp, 9 predicted proteins | sample 1553331 | NCBI WGS metagenome assembly OGQS01 (sample SAMEA2580012, study PRJEB22360) | human gut metagenome | biome: human gut; feature: human-associated habitat; material: faeces | place: Denmark | collected 2008/2010
GGGCATCCGCGCCAACACTGTCCGGGATATTACCCAGATTAAAGAGGCAGTTGACCTTCCCGTTATCGGTATCATCAAAAAGGATTACGAGGGAACTCCCATGTACATCACGGTTACCATGAAAGAAGTGGATGAGCTGGTGGCATGCGGTGTGGATATCCTTGCGGTACAGGGAACAAGCGCATTAAGACCGGATGGAAGCACAGCGGCACAGTTTATCGAGGCAATCAAGGCAAAATATCCGGAGCAGCTTGTGATGGCAGACTGCGCAACCATCGAGGAAGGAATCGCATGTGCCAATGCTGGAGCCGATTTTGTCGGCACGACCATGCGCGGATATACACCGGAGACACAGGGCTGTGATGACATCGATTTTGATTTTATCCATGAACTTTCCGAAAAATGCCCGGCAAAGATCATCGCAGAGGGACATATCCACTATCCGGAGCAGGCAAAGAAGGCACTGGAGGCAGGAGCTTTTGCACTGGTAGTCGGCGGTGCGATCACAAGACCGGCGGAGATCACGGCAAGATTCGTGGCAGCGATCGAAAAATAAAAAAGGAGAAATTTCTCTTGGAAAACCAAAAGGGAGTTATATTACGATCGAAGCAAAAAATCTGTCTTCAAATGATGGGAGTTTTCATAAAGAAATGAGTGAAGCATTATTTTTAAATCTAAAGGAGATGCTTGGAAAGAGAAAAAAGATACTGATCGCAGGCCTTGGAAATGCTAATGTAACAGCAGATTCATTAGGACCTAAAGTTGTAAATAATCTTTGCATTACAAGACATTTAGAAAGAGAAGGAATTGGAGAATATCAGTATGAGTTAAGTGCGATCGCGCCGGGAGTTATGGCACAGACAGGAATTGAGACAAGTGAGATTTTGGAATCGCTGGCAGCAAAGATTAGACCAGATGTTTTGATCGCAATTGATGCACTGGCGGCAAGAAGTTCCAGCAGATTAAATAAAACGATTCAGATCAGTGATACTGGGATTTCACCTGGTTCAGGGGTTGGGAACCATAGAAGTGAGATTACGGAACATACGATCGGTGTTCCGGTATTTGCCATTGGAGTGCCAACGGTAATTTCTGTACCAGCGATCATTCATGATCTTTTTGGTAGGAGATCATTGGAAAAAGAATATAAAAATATGGATGAAGAATTTATTTCCATGCATGTAACACCAAAGAATATTGATGAATCAATGAAAAGGATCAGCTATACCATATCAGAAGGCATTAATCATTTATTGCATAATTAAAGAACCCATGAATACAATGAAAGTATGGAGAAAAGAAAGAGATGGATCATACAGACAGGGATTTTTATATTTTTTATAATTTTTAGTAAACAGGTGTCAGGCACAATGATAGCAGAGATGATCGATGGGTATTATCGGAAAGTGATTACTGAATTTTGTCCTGCATTGTCAAAGAAAGAAGAAACATTTTCAGGGATGATCTTGTCTGATATGATCCGTATATATTATCGTGATACTGTACCATTTTTACAATATCGGACAGACTATAAAGATAAAGATGAGCAAGATCTTGTACAGGAGGATTATTACCATTTTCAGGATGATGAGACAACAGATGAAGCTGCTCAGGAGGTAAAAAAGGAAGCAAAAAGATTTCATGCAAAAAAATGGGAAAATCCCAAATATTTAAGAAAATATATTTATCAGATCGACAGTACAACAATGGCATTGAACAGTGAACTGAATGGAAAAGTTTTACTCAACATGGATCTTAAATTAAAAAAGACAAAAAAACCGCAGATCTTGATCTATCATACGCATGGGAGTGAGACATACAGAGGAAGTAAAAGAGGAAAAAAATCAGATACAGTGATCGGTGTAGGGGATATGCTGGTTAAGAAATTAAGAGAGAAAAATATTTCTGTTATACATGACCGTAATATTTATGATAAAAAAAACGGGAAAGAAGAACGATCAAAAGCCTATAATTATGCAGCAAATGCAATAGAGAATCATTTAAAGAAATATCCATCTATAAAAGTGGTGATCGATTTGCACCGTGATGGTGTCAGTGAAAAAACAAAACTTGTTACAATGCAAAAGGGCAGACGGATGGCACAGATCATGTTTTTTAATGGTATGAGCCGTACCATATCCAATGGAAATATTAGATATCTGAAAAATCCTAATAAACAGATGAATTTAGCGCTCAGTCTGCAGCTTCAGGCACAGGCAGCAAAAAAATATCCTGGTTTTACAAGAAAAATTTATATGAAAGGATATCGTTATAATCTGCATTACAGAGGAAGAAGCCTTTTGGTTGAAGTTGGAGCTCAGAACAATACATTGTCAGAAGCGAAAGCATCCATGAGTTTACTTGCTGAATTATTAAGTGATGTGTTATACTAAAATGGAGTATGTAAAAAGTTATATGTACTTGAAATATAATTAGGAGGAACTTATGGCAATAGATCAGAGTAAAATACGAAATTTTTGCATTATCGCACATATAGATCATGGAAAATCAACATTAGCAGACAGAATCATCCAGATGACAGGGACATTAACTGACAGGGAGATGCAGGAACAGGTTCTTGACAATATGGATCTTGAGAGAGAACGTGGAATTACGATCAAATCTCAGGCAGTGCGAATTGTATATAAAGCAGATGATGGAGAAGAATATATCTTTAATCTTATCGACACTCCAGGACATGTCGATTTTAATTACGAAGTTTCAAGAAGTCTTGCAGCCTGTGAAGGAGCAATCCTTGTTGTCGATGCGGCACAGGGAATCGAAGCTCAGACATTAGCAAACGTATATCTTGCGATCGACCATGATCTGGAAGTTATGCCGGTGATCAATAAGATCGATCTTCCAAGTGCAGATCCTGAACGTGTGAAAGCAGAGATTGAAGATGTGATCGGGATTGATGCAGAAGATGCACCACAGATTTCAGCAAAGAGCGGATTAAATGTAGAGCAGGTATTGAAACAGATCGTAGAGAAGATTCCAGCACCACAGGGAGATAAGAATGCACCTCTTCAGGGTCTGATCTTCGATAGTATGTATGATGCATACAAAGGAGTTATTATCTTTACAAGAATTAAAGAAGGTACGATCAAAGTTGGAACAAAGATGAAGATGATGGCAACCGGAGAAAGTGCAGAAGTTGTGGAAGTTGGAACATTTGGGGCTGGAAGATTTAATCCATGTGATGAATTAACTGCTGGAATGGTTGGATATGTCACAGCCAGTCTTAAGAATGTGCAGGGAACAAGAGTCGGTGATACGATCACAGATGCGGATAATCCATGTGCAGAGCCACTTCCTGGATATAAAAAGGTTAATCCGATGGTATATTGTGGATTATATCCAACAGATGGGGCAAAATATCCAGATTTAAGGGATGCATTAGAAAAACTTCAGTTAAATGATGCAGCACTTCAGTTTGAAGCAGAGACATCGGTTGCGTTAGGATTTGGATTCCGTTGTGGATTCCTTGGATTATTACATTTAGAGATCATTCAGGAACGTTTAGAGAGAGAATACAATCTGGATCTTGTAACAACAGCACCAGGGGTTATTTATCGTGTATATAAGACAGATGGAACAATGATCGAATTGACAAATCCATCAAATCTTCCTGATCCATCAGAGATCGATCATATGGAAGAACCAATCGTTACAGCAGAGATCATGGTAACATCAGAATTTGTCGGAGCGATCATGGGCTTATGTCAGGAAAGGCGTGGAGTTTATCTTGGAATGGAATATATGGAAGAGACAAGAGCATTGCTTCGTTATGAACTTCCACTAAATGAGATCATTTACGATTTCTTTGATGCATTAAAATCACGTTCCAGAGGATATGCATCCTTAGATTACGAGATGAAAGGATATCAGACATCAAAACTTGTGAAATTAGATATCCTGATCAATAAAGAAGAAGTTGATGCACTTTCATTTATTGTACATGAAGATACAGCATATGAACGTGGACGCAAGATGTGTTCTAAATTAAAAGAAGAGATTCCAAGACATATGTTTGAAATTCCAATTCAGGCAGCAATCGGAAGTAAAGTCATTGCAAGGGAAACTGTCAAAGCGATGAGAAAAGACGTTCTGGCAAAATGTTATGGTGGAGATATCTCTCGTAAGAGAAAACTGTTAGAGAAACAGAAGAAAGGAAAGAAACGAATGCGTCAGGTAGGAAATGTTGAAATTCCACAGGAAGCATTCATGAGTGTTCTGAAGTTAGATGAAGACTAATACGATCGAGCTTTATATTCATATTCCATTTTGTAAAAGTAAGTGCAGATATTGTGATTTCTGTTCCTTTCGGGCAGAGGAGGAAACGATCCATGCATACCTGGGGAAACTAAAAGAAGAACTGATTTTCTGGGGAAAGAAATTAGCGGCACGAGACGTTGTAACCGTCTTTATTGGAGGCGGAACGCCATCATATCTTAGAAGAGAAGATATTCAAATGATTTGTGAAACTATATTTGAACATTTTCATATTTGTGAGGATGCTGAGATTACGATTGAAGCGAATCCAGGAACAGTAGATTTAAAAAAATTATGTACATATAGGGAAAATGGGATCAACAGGATTAGTTTTGGATTGCAGTCAACAGTCAAAGAAGAATTGGAGTATCTGGGAAGAATTCATACCTATGAAGAATTTTTACAAAGTTTCGACTGGGCAAGACAAGCTGGATTTTTGAACATCAATGTTGACTTGATGAGTGCGGTGCCGAAACAAACATTAACTTCTTATGAAGAGAATTTAAGAAAAATAGCTAAACTTTCTCCAGAACATATTTCTGCGTATAGTCTGATCATTGAAGAGGGAACACCTTTTTACGAAGATAACAAGTTAGAGGAACTTCTTCCATCAGAAGAAGATGAAGTTTTAATGTATCGAATGACAGAAAAGATTTTAAACGAATATGGTTACGACAAATATGAGATTTCAAATTATGCAAAGCCAGGTTTTGAAAGCAGACATAATCTTGGGTATTGGTCCCATATTCCGTATTTGGGAGTGGGGCTTAATGCCTCTTCGTATCTGGATGAGAAACGTTTTGAGAATCCCTCCGATATGAAAGACTATTTAGATATTCAATCGTTCGGGGATGCATATGAAGGAGCCCGTTCGTTATCAGTTTATGAACAGATGGAAGAATTTATGTTTCTTGGACTTCGAAAGACGAAAGGCATTTCGAAGAAAGAGTTTATAGAACGTTTTGGCTGCTCCATGGATTCTGTCTATGGAAAGCCATTGATAGAATCCATGAAACAAGGCATGATGAAAGAAGAAGGAGACCGAGTTTTTCTGACGCAAGATGGTACCTTAGTCAGTAATCAGGTCTTATGTGAATTTTTATTTGACGAGGAAGTTTAAGGATACAAGTTTATCAAAGATCCATTAATTTTTTTAGATTGATCTGCCCCCAGCCCTGATGGTGTCTGGGGGTTTTTAATTTGTCGCAGTTTTTTCGCAGTTTCATTTTTATATCCTTATTGGTGTAAAAAGGATATTTTTCGAGCAGGAGAGCAAAAGAACCAGAGACGACAGGGGTTGCCATGGAAGTACCACTTTTGATAGTATAGCGGTTATTTAAGGAACACGAAAAAATATTTGTTCCAGGGGCAACAACATCCGGCTTCATAACGCAGGATGTTGTGGGACCGCGTCCGGAATATCCTGAAGAGAAGTGTTTTCTTCCGATCATTTGAAAATTATCGTCGCTGGAACCAACAGTGATGATTTTTGGACTATTTCCAGGAATTGAAATACTGTATGGTTTTGGACCATGGTTTCCGCCGGCAATACAAACAACAAGACCATCATCCCATAGGGCGTTGACATGTTTTAATAGTTCTTTGGAGGCTGAACTATCCTCGGAACCAGGACTTCCTATTGAGATGTTAACGATACGGATCTGATAGGAGCGATGATACTCATGAATCCAGTCAAGACCCTGTAAGAAGGCGCTTTGAACACCGTTCCCTGAGGCATCCAGTACTTTTAAAGAAACGATATGGGATTTTGGAGCAATTCCCAAATAATCGGAACCAAATGTTGCAGAGGAAGCAGCGATGCCGGTAATATGAGTCCCATGTCCATTATCGTCATAGCTGAAAGATTTGGAATGAACAAAATCTACAAATTTGGCGATCCGTGTGGAATGCGGAGAGAAATCTTTATGTGGGAAAAGGCCAGTATCAAGATAAGCAATACCGATACCTTCTCCAAGAAAACCATGCTGATGGGCAAGATCAGCATGGATTTGTTTTGAAACAGAAATCTGCATGGAAAGTTGCCTTTCATACTTTATATTATTAGAATACGCAGAATAAAAGATGAGGGGAACAAGAAAAAGGCCCTCTGCAGGACCTTTTAATGTAAAAATATTTAGTTAAATCCGATAAATCTACGAGCTGCTTTATACATAGCAATTGTAGCTTTTCTTCCAACATATCCAGGCAGATTTACTGCACAGCTTGTAATATTATGACGGATCTTACGATACAGACGTTTGTCACTGTCATATAAATATTTCCATAATTCTTTTCGCATCCTTAAATGCTCTTTCTGTCCAGATTTTACAGAGATCACGGAAGAAATACACATGATAATGGAAAGATAATGTCTCATATAACGTTCTAATGGCTTACTTACAAGATTAAACTGAGTCATATAATCAATCATGATATAAGTAACTTTAAACTGCTGATCGATACGTTTGATCATATTTGTCTCATTGACAGACTGATCATCTCTTCCAATAAAATATCGATAGAAATTTACATCCAGATAATAGAGATTTTTTACATAGGGAAGCGGCTCAAACGCAAACAGGTTATCTACGTAGAACGTATGTTTCGGAAGCTCCATTCCACAGTCATGGAGAAGTTTTGTACGGTATATCATGGAATGCATAAGGAGATACTGGCCTTTTTTCATGTGGCGTACCTCATCCCATCCGAAAATCTGGTTTGTCGGAAAACAGTGTCTGTACTGCATGATCTTTTTGCGGGTAGCTCCCTGCTTCTCATAAACGAAATTACTGATGAGAAGATCCACGGTCTCAGCCCCACGTGTCAGTTCATAAAGTGTTTTCAGGACCTCATAGTAGGCGTCCTGATTTACCCAGTCATCACTGTCCACAACCTTGAAATAAAGTCCTGTTGCGTTTTTGATTCCCGTGTTGACTGCCTGTCCATGGCCGCCATTTTCCTGATGTATGGCTTTTACGATAGTTGGATATTTCTCGGCGTAATCATCTGCGATCTCGGCAGTACGGTCACTGGAGCCATCATCTACAATGATAATCTCCACTTCCTCTCCTCCGATCAGCAGGGAATTGATGCATTTTGACATATAAGCCTCTGAATTATAGCATGGTATTGCTACGCTCAAAAGTTTCATGAGTTTTCCTCCTTCATATATCTGGTGTATGCGCGAAACGCAGATGGTATTGCATATTTTTTATCGGATTCTCTCTTATCCACAAACAGGAACTCCCCCTGCGGTGCTTCTTCCAGAGAGGATACAGCGATACGATAAGCACACATCCTCCATTCAATATGGGAAAAAATGTGCTTCGCATCCGGCAGTGCTTCGATCCGCAGTGGTTCCAGTCCCATGGCTTTTACCCGGGCAAGTGCCGCCTTCTCCGTCAGATGTCCTTCCACATTTGGAAGTTCATAAAGGCCTGCCAGAAGTCCTGTATCCGGACGTTTACGGATCGCTGTACCTGCTCCGTCCTGGATCACAAGGACCGTTCGCTGTTCTATGGTGCGGGCTTTCTTCGGTGCTTTTACGGGAAGTTCTTCTACAGTTCCATGCTTTCTGGCAAGGCAAAAATGCCCCAGCGGGCATTCTTCGCACTTTGCTGCTCCGTTTGGAACACAGACTACAGCTCCCAGCTCCATCATAGCCTGGTTGAAATCCCCTGGTCTGTCCTCAGACATCTGCTCTGTAAGATCATTTTCCACCGATTTCCGTACAGACTGTTTCATGATATCTCCACGGTTTTCGGTGAGTCTTGCGTATACCCGCAGCACATTTCCATCTACTGCAGGGACTTTCTTTCCGTAGGCAATGGACGCAATGGCACCTGCCGTATATCTTCCTATTCCTTTTAACGAGAGAAGTGTCTCAAAATCCTCAGGGATCCTGCCTCCATATTCTTCCATGACCTGAACAGCCGCTTTCTGCATGTTGCGGACACGGCTGTAATAGCCAAGGCCTTCCCACAGCTTGATGATCCTCTCTTCCGGTGCCGCCGCAAGGGCTGCTACATCCGGAAGTTCCTGGATAAAGCGCTGAAAATAAGGTTTCACAGCTTCCACTCGGGTCTGCTGGAGCATGATCTCAGATACCCAGGTATAATAGGCATTGTCTTTATCTCTCCAGGGCAGGATCCTTTTGTTTTTATCGTACCATTTCAGAAGGGGTTCTGCAATGTTTTCAGGCATATCGTTTCCTTTCTATAATCTTACCGGTATCGGATCACAGATCTTCATGGAATCTTCCGTGACGGCACAGTCATAGGCCAGGATGTGAACACCGGCATCTGCTGCCGCCTTAAGTGTCTCTCCAAATTCCGGATGTGTCTCCCGATTTGGTTCAAAATACCTTACACCCTTCATCTGGATCACCAGAAGAAGATACGCCTCATAGCCGTCAGCTGCTGCATGCATCAGCTCACAGAGATGCTTGATCCCCCGTTCTGTAGGTGCGTCCGGAAAGCGCACGATATTATTTTCTTCCAGAGTGACGCCTTTTACCTCGATAAAAGCCTTTCGCTTCCCGGATTCCACATACAGGTCAAAACGGGAATTTCCGTATGTCTTTTCTCTCCTGACAGTCACTTTCTCCGGAAAAAGATTTCCGGCCGCCACCCACTCTTCTGCTGCTTTATTCGGGGCCTGGGAATCCATATTGATCCAGCGGCCCTCCTTGTTCACACTGATCAGATCGTATTTCGTTTTCCTGGCAGGATTATCACTCTTTTCCAGGATCACTTCTGCTTCCGGAACAAGAAGTTCCCGGCATCTGCCTGTATTCTTCACATGGACCGTTTCCAGCTGATCCCCGATCTGCACATGAGCGATAAAACGGTTAGGCCTGTCTTTGAATATACCTCTGATCGTATTCTTATAATTCATAGTTTTTCCCTCGTAACCCTTACTATAACATAAAATCTTCAAAAGCGCAGTTGCTTTTTTTTCTTTTCTCATATAGAATTATTTTGATAACTGTTCACTGGTAATATTCCGCGAGGTGTTTTTTGTGAGCGAAGGTCACAGAAAACCCGAGACATACCGCGCGAATTTATGCGATTAGCATAAATTCTGTGCATCGCGAAGCGTGTTGCTGAGAACGGAGTGAACAGTAACTTGTTTTGTACTATGTCCAGTACAAAGGGTTGCTTTTTTTACATATCATAGTTTTTTGGGGAGGTTTTTCTGATGGACAGTATTATTTTTGATGTTGACGGTACGCTCTGGGATTCCACCGGGATCGTAGCTGAGGCCTGGAGTGATTACCTTATCCATACGGAGCACATGGATACCGATGTAAGCGCCAAACGACTGATGGGGCTTTTCGGCCAGCTGCTGCCGGATATCGCAAAGGCTCTTTTCCCTGAGCTTCCGGAAGCAGAACAGCTTCGTATCATCGACGGCTGCTGCCAGGCAGAGCACGAGGCACTGCTTCGCAAATGTGCTCCGCTGTATCCGGATCTTGAGGAAACACTGAAGATTCTTTCCAGCCGTTTTCCTCTTTTTATCGTCAGTAACTGCCAGGCCGGATATATTGAAGTGTTCCTGAAATCCACAGGCTTCGGACACTATTTCAAGGGCCATCTCTGTCCCGGTGACACCGGCATGGCCAAAGCGGAAAATATCATGAAGATCCGCGAGAATAATAATCTTTCCGATCCGGTTTATATCGGTGATACTATAGGAGACTTTAATGCCTGCCGGAAAGCAGGAGTTCCTTTTATCTTTGCTGAATACGGTTTCGGTCAGGTGGATAAACCGGATTACCGGATCACCAGGCCTTTTGACCTTACGGAGATATGCAGATGAGTATGAAAAGATCAAAATCCATAGACCTTACTTCCGGTCCGATCCTGAAAACGCTTTCAGAGCTTGCTCTTCCTATCATGGCATCTTCCCTTCTTGGAACTGCCTATAATATCACAGATATGGCCTGGATCGGGCTTCTGGGCTCCAAGGCAGTTGCCGGTGTCGGTGTGGGCGGCATGTATGTGTGGCTTTCCCAGGGACTGGTAGCCCTTCCGAGAATGGGCGGACAGGTAA
>OGQS01001806.1_pt1 | contig 10310 bp, 17 predicted proteins | sample 1553331 | NCBI WGS metagenome assembly OGQS01 (sample SAMEA2580012, study PRJEB22360) | human gut metagenome | biome: human gut; feature: human-associated habitat; material: faeces | place: Denmark | collected 2008/2010
TCCCAAACCAATGGATGCAGTCCAGGCGAGACTGCATTTCCGGTCTGCCGTTTTCTACATGAGCAGACCCGCGAAAGTTTTTAAGAAGTTCATCCTCAGCCATTTCTCATCTCCTCACCAGTTCTTCCATTCACCATTGCCCTGATAGTCACCGTGGAGCATGGCCGCGGCTTCTTTCACATCCACCATCGGTAACCCCAGCGGGGGGATTGTTCTGCCGCGCTTCCTCATTTCTCGCTCTCCTGTTCATCTATTGCTTTATCTATAGCGGCCAAAGCTTCCTCCCCATATCCGGACACAAAAAGCTTGATTGCTTTTGAGATTTCTTTGGCTCCAGGACCGCTGATCGCATTAGCGTTTTCACAAGTCATTCTGTATTCCTTATGGTAAAGATCGCGCGAGCCTATCGGGTAGTTATGCTCCAGGAGCCATATCAGATACCAGCGCGCCTTTTTCAGGTCATCAACTGCATTTCCCTTATATGGGGCGCGCATCAGGTACTTCACAACGTTCCCAGAACAGAAATCCCGATCAGCAACGATCTCGATGACTTCGTGCGGCAGCTGGTTATAGTGCGCCGGGTGATTGATTTTTTCTTCAGTCATGGGTGAATCTTTTCTTAGAAGGGGATGTCTTCGTTCACGAACGTATCGTGTGCCGGCGCTTCATCTCGCTTGGGAGACTCGAACGATTCGGCTGCGGACTTCTTCTTAAGCGTGCGGTCCGACAGAGTCTTCAGCCGGGCGTCCACTGCCTTTGCTTCCGGAGCCTTCTCGAGAATTTCCCGGGCGTTCATGCGGGTGTCGGCGTCGAACGGCGTGAGGAGCTCCATGTGGAACGGGTACTTCTCATCAGACGGATCATTCACTCGCTGAAGGATCACGCCGATCTTCTTTCCTTCGAGATCATGGAAGCGCTCAACGTCCTGAGAGTTACCGTTCGAGTACTTAATGACGCCCAGCGTGGAAGAGATCGAACGCTTACGAAGAACCGTCATCACCGCGTCCACAATCCCTCGAGCGAAAGAGTCAGATCCATCCCGCTTCGTAATGCACATATTCAGACGAGCGGACCGCCCGTCGTTCGCGAAGAAGTTGAACACCATGAAGCCGGCACCCGACCTCGTGGTGTAGTAGTACGCGTCATGGAACTGACCGATATAAGCGCCGGATTCCGTGATGGCACTGGGGGCCCGGCAAGATTCCTTGGCGCGATCCGCGTTAAGAGTGAAGTCCATTTGTTTTCCTTTTAAAAATGGGGATTACTTGATTCGAAGAGACGCCGGGCCGGTCACCAGCTTGGCACCCGGGATATCAACGCCATCCTTCAGCGCAATCTTCATTGCGGCTTTGCTGAGTTCTTTCTTGACGATGTAGAACTTCTCAGGGATCTGCTTCTCGTCGTAGATAGAGACGGTCGGCATACCCTTGGCAACCGATACCTTGCAAAGCGGGTTCTCGGCTTTGACGAGTCCGTTCTGCTGCATGTGCTGAAGGGCATAGGACTTCAGCCAATCAGCGCGTGAATTGAGGGATTTGGCTCGGGCGGAAAGCTGAGCAGACGCTTCCTTGCATGCCTCCGCGTTAGCCTTGAGTTCCTTGACGTAGAGACCGATACCGCAGATCTTCTCTTCGAACTGTTCGTGAAGAGCGTCGATCTGGGCGGCCGCTTCGGGGAGAATTTCACCGGTATCTTCATCAACCGGAAGGTTTTCGAAGAGTTCCCGGATACTTTCATCAAGCTGATACAGCGTTAGTTTTGTCGCCATTGGTGACTCCGTAGTAAGTGCAGATAGCTTTGTCGACAGCAGCCAGGTCGTTCTCGATTTCTGCCGTTTCGAACATCCCCATAGGAGACTTGACGGTGTCTGAACCTGAGTTCTGGGTGCTGAAGTAGTACTGGCCGTTCAAAACGTGAGTCCGAAGAACAGTTGTGAACATGCCCTCGACCACGATCTTGTCGTCGAGGAGCTTTCCCAGTGTTTTGATCTTGGTGTTGCCGAATTCGTCGGTAGTGGTGTGAGCGAGGATGTAGACGCGCTTGTCTCCATCGAGCTGAGAGGCGACCTGGCAGATATCAAAGCCGGCACCGCCGATCGCGTTGAACTTGTCGAATGACTTCTCATCCCGCCGAGCCATATACATGTTGGCGAGGATGTACTGCCAGTCATCAACCACGATGATGTCGGCCTGAGACTTTTTCATAGCCGCCACAATGATCTTGGGATCATCTGTGACGTAGATGTTCCCGCCATTGTTCCCGCTTTTGGTGAATTTCCTCTCGAACCAGCCGGTGGGCTTGAAGGGGAGTGGTTTCCTAGTCGGCTGAATCAGAAGCGTTCTGGACGGATCCAGATTCCTCAGACTTGCTGTTTTGCCGGTGCCGGATTCGCCAAGAATTAGTGTTGCGTAACTCATTGCTTCTCCATAAAGATCCAACTTGAAAAAACCGACCGTTGTGTCCTTAAGAAAAGCAACAACGGTAGGCTTTTTCCTCCCAGCTCAGGTCAACTGCCCCTGGCATATGGCTCAGAAGAGCTTCTGGGAGTTAGCCGCGTCAGGTCGTACGGCTGTCTGCTCGAGCGTCCCCGTAATGCCGTTTACGGATCAATGCTGTCCGGGGCATTGCACCCCTGTCACTTGCCTTCATTGCAAGATCTTGTGTATGGCTTTGAGCCATGCATAAGAACTCGGTTCTGAGGATCTCCTTGTGGGAAGATTGAATTGAGCGGTTCCACCAAAACGCTCTTTCTTTCATCCACAAGGAGAAAAGCTATGTCTGACTCAAATTCATTCACCTCCGCCGAGGTGACCCAGATCATCGTTGCCGGCCTGCAGTCTGGGGCGATCGTTCTTCCCTTCAGCAGAAAATTCAACGTTGAAAAGTTCAATCAGAAACTTGGCGACCACCTGAAGAATCCGGGGGTCGGTAATGGGGGCACGCTGGAGGAGAAATACGAGGAGTTCACTTCCAAACGACTCGCCTACCAGCTTGGCGGTCTTGCCCGTATGGACGCCATCTACTTGCTTTGCCTCAAAGAGGCTCTCCTCACCGGGCTTACGGATAAAGAAACCGAGAGGATCATCGACGCCGCCACCAGCGAGTTCGTGTAACTCTTTAAGCCGATTGAGAAGGTAGCCGTTCACTTGCGGTGCGACATCAAAGTCCACTTCTTGTTTGGCGATTCCACATGCAGCCGCCCACATATCCCGGGCGGCTTCTTCAGTAATGCGGAGCGGTTTTTCGTTTTTATCCATCGCAGACCTCAATTGATCGAGAACTCGAGAATCCCAAAGAAGGACAGGAGCACGGCCGTGATCACGAAGATCGAGAGGAACGTGACAGTGGCTTCGAAGATCCATCCGAGGATCTCTTTAGCCGTGTCCTCTTCGACAGCGAGCTTCTCGGTCGCTTCACGCTCGCGGCGGGCGGCTTCGTACTGGCTTTCCTTGATGCTGTCTTCAGTCATGGCGCGCCTCCTCAGAACTCTTCTTCCTGATCACGCTTGAGGGACTCAAGGTCGTCCATGATTTCGCCTTCATCCGGCATGGCGTAGCCGTCAGAGGCACCTTCCTCGGTGATGTCCCGGGCGAGATCCCGGATGCTGATCCGGCCGATCTCTTCGGCGGCATAGCCGAGAGCCTTGTCATAGGGCGTGTCACCGTCCTCGTCGGCGGGGAAGCTCACCTCGGAGAGGAGGCTCTCGCTCTCCTTCCAGATGCCGGCAATGGTGATCAATTCGACACCGGGAACAGTGGGGATGCTGTCGATCGGAGCGTCACGGTAGATACCGCGGGAATCACCAAAATCGGCGCACTCTTCATAGAGACCGTCCTTGGTAGGGGCTGTGGCGAAGATTTCGACCGTCTTCTCGGCGCCGTTTTCGTCCTTTCCGATCTCATCAGACTTGATGGCGGAGATCAGGTCGGTAAGAGCGCCGCCAGAGGTGAGCTCGACGTAGAGAAGGAAAGCTTCCGGATCATCGATGTACCCGGCTTCACCGTGACCGATGGAGTCAGCGGCACGCTCGAGGCGGCAGTTGTTGCTGAGCTGAGTGATGGCGGAGTGACCCGCAAGGGCGGCAAAAATTTTGTTCCCGTTCGCGTCTTTCGTAACCAACATGATTTTGTCCTTAGAGAGGTTTAACTTTTGTTGGAATTAATATTAACCTAGGTAAACACAAAAGTAAAGAGCGAGAGAGGGTAAGAACAAAAATTTATGAACGTTGGTTAAAGAAAAAGCCGCCCGAAGGCGGCTTTTATTTAGCGGGATAAATGATTTTGGTTAAAGGTCTTTGAAGCACATGCTTTTTACCACGCGACCGATGAACTTGATGGTAGACGGTCCGTCGATTGGGATTTCAAAGGGTTTATAGGCTGTGTTTGTGCTTATGAAGATAAGCTTCCCAGGAGCTTTCTGAACTCGCTTGATGTAGAGCTCGTCATCGATAAGCGCTGCATAAACTCCATCACGAATGAAGTCGTTATCGGATATATCAATGAAAACCGCGTCTCCGTCATTGATGTCTGGTGACATCGAATCTCCCAAGGCGGTGATGACCTTAATGTTGTCCGGCCTGTAATAAGAGAAATTGCGCTCAAACCAGCGTTTGGACACTAGTAAGCGCTGGACTTGAGGTACCTGCTCAAAATTGATAGTGCCGTACCCGCAGGACCCTTTAAGGTCAACTTTATCAATAGTAACGGTTTCCGATTGTTTCAAGGGCGTCAGTTCGCCGCGCCCATCCATTAGCCAAAGAGGCGATACACCAAGCGTCTGACATGCTCGCGCTACATCTCTGTATTTTGGCTCGACAGTTACTCCGTCTATCCATTTCTTAATGCCGGCACCAGATAACCCTGTGGCTCTCATCAAGTCTGCGGCTGACAGCCCTTTGCGGTCCATGGCAACTCGTAGCCGATCGTTCCAAGATTCCATGTTGATCTCCTAACTTATGAACTAAGGTTAATTCAAGAGTTTGGTTTTGGGGTTTACAATGACATTAACTCAAGTTAATATATAGAAGAATACCGTTAACTTGTGTTTTCTGACCATGATCGACATTTCTATCGAACGCAGGAAGCTGGCTTACACCGAGATTGCATCAAGGTTTAAGTCTCAGACGCAAATGGCGTTGAGCTTTGGCTTATCGCCAGCCGCCATCACCAAAGGGCTGTCAGGCGCTGGGCTTTGACCCCCCCCGCCATCTCCAAATGGAAGCGCTACGGCGTTCCCCAGAGTCAGGTGCCGTTCCTAATGCTGAAGTATCCAGGGCTCAAGGCTTGGGAAGGTCTGCCACGGGGAGTCTGAATATGCACGGGTATAGAGCTACAGACGTAGCGTGGGAAGCTGACGCCAAAACCATGGCTGAGCGGATGGTTTTGCTGGCTATTGCCAAATTTGCTGGAGAGGGCCTGAAAGGATTCCCCTCTGTAGCGCTTATCGCGAAAGTCGCTTGTATGAATGAAAAAACGGCTTATGCCGCTCTCCGCGGATTAGAAAGCCGGGGCGTAATTCGCGTTACCCGTGGCGGTAAAAATAACTCCAACACCTATGAACTTTTAGACGGTTCTACCGAAAACGGTAGTACCGAAAACGGTACACCCAAAAACGGTACTACCGAATTTGGTAGTTCCGGTACCCCCAAAAACGGTAGTTCCGGTACCCCCAAAATTGGGTGTCTAACAAATCAATTAACAAATCAATTAACAGAAGCGCCCGAAAACGTTTTTTCGAGCGCACCCGCCAGTGAGGAAAAACCGACTCCTCCCAAATCTGACGGGAAAAGCAAAAAGCAGCGCTCATCCAAGAAAAAGGAAGACGAAGAACCGCCAATCGATTGCCCGGACGGAATCAACGTTCATTACTTCAACGCTGTGAACGCGGCAAGAAGGAAGAAGCGGGTTCCTGTCTACACCCAGACCACGTGGGGCCTTCACTGCAAAGCCGCGGAGAAATGCGGTCTATCTCCTAACGACGCTCTCGAGATTGCGGCAGAGGCTGGCTGGGCGGGATTCCGGGCTTGCTACTACAAGCCGGATCAGAGAAAGACGTCTGGCCCCGCCAGTGACCCCACTCAGGACATCTTCAAGTAGGGAGACACCCCATGCGCTTACTCGATGCTCTTGATCACAAGTTCGGGACTTCTGTCCTGGTGGTCTTCCATTCCGATCCTACGACGCCTTTCCCGTACGTGAAGGACGTGGTCGATGTCCTTCCTACTGACCGACTCGGCGTCATCGATTGGTCTTTCCTCAAGGGAAAGTGCGTCCAGTGTCTGGCTTTCCCAGACGGAAACAAAAACTTCTCAATCGGATCCACTGGGGACTCTCGGATGCAGTCATGCGTGGATCAGATCAAGGCGGCATTGCCGCTCTTCGTTGTCTTCTCGGCGTACGGACACGAAGGAACAGTCAAAGGGTACGCCAAACGTTATCGAAGAATCCCCGGAGGAGGCAGTACTTATGAGCAGTTTTGATATCAATCCTGAAGACGTGAAGGGTTTCTGGTCAGACAGGGATCCGTCCCCTGACATCATTCCCGCAGCGTCTTTCCAGACCGACCTGATGGAACAGGTCCTGAACCCTGACCTGAATGCCGGCGAAAAGTGTCCGATTCTTCCTACCTTCTCTCTGAGACCGGGTGAGCTGACGGTCTGGGCGGGTAATAACGGTGCCGGCAAAAGCGCTCTCATGTCCCAGATCGCTCTTTCCATGATGATGAACGGAGACTCGGTCTGCCTCCTTTCTTTCGAAATGGATCCGAAAGAAACGATCATGCAGATGATCCGCATGGCGTACGGCCGTTCACTCCTGAGAACTGAGGCAGACAAGGTTTCCAAGTTCTTTGGCTGGTGCGAGAAGCGTTTCTGGATCTACCGGAATCGGGGAGATATCCATCCTAACCACTGCTTTGACGCGGTCGCTTATGCCGCTGGGGAGAAGAAGTGCCGCCACGTCTTCGTGGATAACCTGATGATGCTGACTGGCGGTGGGTCAAGTGATCAGCTTTTCCAGTCTCAGCGAAAGGTTGTGGATACCCTGAAACGCATTTCCGTGGAATTCAGCGCTCATATCCACCTGGTGGCTCATCTCCGGAAACTCAATTCCAATCAGACCGCGAATGAGCTCCCTGACCGCTACTCAATCTCCGGATCCGCTGACATCTCAAATCTGGCGGACAACGTGGTCATTGTCTTCCGCAATTACAAGAAAGAGAAAGAAGCGCAGGACATGAAGACCAAAAATGCCGGCTGGGATCAGGACGCGGACACGGTTCTTCTTCTCGATAAGCAAAGAAAGAACGGGCGACTCGCTAAGCAGAAGCTCTGGTACGAGAGAGGAAGTAGCCAGTTCTGCCTTTCCCCTGAACGTCAGCTGATGGAACTCATGCCGCGATCCATCAGCGGGATCGATACCACCAGATCCCACCAGGCAGAAGCTCTTTACGAAAAAGCGCCGGGTTGGCTTTAAGGGGGATCGCCATGTTTGATATCGCTCCGATCCTGTACGCCGAGAACGAGAAAGAGATGATCGAGGCTTTCCTCGAGCAGGACATTGAGGATATGCGGGACGTAAAAACCTATCAGATTATCTGGATGCAGTATCTGCCAACCGTCCCTCCTCAGTACCCTAAATCCCTCAAGCGAGAGATTGCCAACGCTCTTCACTGGGGCACACCAAAGGAAGTCAGTGAGCACTCCGGAATCCCTGAGGAATTCTGTTCTGCCTGGGGGAGGGAGTTCTGATGATTTCCGCGGATTTTGTGGACTCAGTTCTGACGAAACCTATGGACCGAGAGTCCTACACGAAGACGGTAGGGAAGGGACACGGCGGTTGCTCTCAGTTCGGGTTCAGGCTTACGGGACCGCTTCCTGAACCCAGCCCCAGGTACCTTGCCAAGGCTCAGTTTATTCGGTGGCACAAAGATCTTCCTGAAAAAATCTGGCCGGGTGAGACGGTAGATACGCTCTTTGACGATACCAGAGACTTCTCGGGGCTCATTGCCGGTGACCTTGAGGATCTCAGACGGTTCTTCGCCAGATCCCGTTCTGCCGGCTATCGCATGCTTCAATTCGGGATTCCGGAAGAAGCGTGGTCAGGGCTTGAAGTGCTGCTGAAAAGCTATCCACAGCACACCATCACGCAGTATGTCGGGATCCCTAAGGACGGTTTTGAACTGGCACTCAAAGCGAGAAAGGAACTCCGATTCTCTGGGGCCGGCAGACCGTGGATTGAGATAGCTGCGCCAAAAGCGAAGACGCTTCAGGAAATCGGGGACTTCTTCTACCGACTCAGGCTCCTTGGCGGGTCACGCTACTGCGATTACTCACGGGTACCCGATTACATCTGGGCAAGGCTTGAAGCCATGCTTAAGCACCACACATACGCCGATCTCAGGGCTTCTCTCATCATTGGGCACTCAAGGCTTACCGCTGAGTTCACGAGGATCCGGAAAGAACGTTCTGAGAAAGAAAACGGACACGCGCCATTGCTTTACCAGTACTGAAAAAGAAAAAGGAGAGATTCATGGTTTACAGCTTTAGCTTCCACGTTCCCGGGAAACCGAGAGGAGCAGCGCGTCCACGCTTTACCCGTCAGGGCCATGCATACACTTTGCGAGAGGATCAGATCTATCGGGCACTGGTGACCGCGAAAGCCCGGAAAGCTATTCGGTCAACGAGATACTCAGGAGAAACCGCTCAGAACTTTCGGGTTGATATCGGCGTGTTCTTTAAGATCCCTTCAAGCTGGACGAAAGCAAAGAAAGCCGCGGCGCTCCGGCAAGAGATTTCTCCCGGGAAACCAGACGCCGATAATGTCGCCAAAATCGTCTTAGACAGCCTCAACGACATCGCATGGGTGGATGACAGCAAAGTGTCCATCCTGACCGTCAGGAAGCAGTACAGCGACGCCTATGAGGGTATCCGGGTATGGGTGGAGGCAGAACCGACAGACAGGAGAGAAGCGTGATCGATCAGGAACTCGATTTCCGGCTCACTAACTGGGCCAGATACTACAGAGACAGGCCTAAGGTCCATGTTCCTATGCTGGCGAAACTGATTGCTCTCTTAGGAGCACCGGAGGATTTTTATCAGGATGATTCAAAAAGCTATGACCCGATAGACCCTGCCGATGCTGCACTGGTAGAAAAAGCTCTCTGTTCGCCGCTTTATCCAGAAAAATACCGCCTCATGATGTGCGTGCTTTACCTTAGGCCGGGAATCCGCGTAAAAAGGCTGGGAAGGGCTTTGGGATTAAACAGGCATAGTTTTTGTGAGGAGACTCGACGCGCGAGCGTGATGCTCAAGAACATCCTCGATTTTTACTCCAGAGATAAAACTGTTGATTTCAAAGAGGATAAGGCGTAAACTATGAAATATCAGTAAGCGAAAGACGCCAGTTTCATATTTAGGGGTGGCCGATGGCCATCCTTTTTGCACCCGCGAGAAACGTAAGCCCGATGATTCCAAGATCACCGGGTTATTTTTTATGCCGGGCTGGTTTGCCCTTGAGTTTGCTTGGATTCTCTTATGCCTCTTCTCCATATTTGCGCTTACCCAGGCTGCCATACGCCAGTGCCTCTGGGCGTTCGGTACTGCCGGCGGCATGAGGAGAAGGGCGAGAAGCGCGATGCCAGGCTGAAGGCCGCGAGGGACAAGCGGAGAACCGAGAGGGCTGGCTCTTCCACCGAGCGGGGCTACGGCTACTCGTGGCAGAAACGACGGACGGCATTCCTGCGCGGGCATCCGCTGTGCGAGGAATGCAGGAAGCGCGGACGTATCACGCCAGCGACAGACGTTGACCACATCCGGCCGCACAAAGGCGATCCGGAGCTTTTCTGGGATTGGGACAATCTGCAGGCCCTGTGCCACGAATGCCACAGCAAGAAGACGGCCAGAGAGGATGGAGGGGTTGGTAATGGCATCAGGCGCGGATCAGGAAGACCTTGAACGAAAATTCCGGGACTATATGCAGTCCTTTGCCGAAAAGGGACACCTGGCCTGCCCGGTTTGCGGCGAGCTCGCCTGGGAGTACGACAGCTCTTCCCTCGCGACGGCGAACCGGATAGCGCTGCGGTGCATCCACCACGATGGCCTCGCACCAAACCACCCCCCGGGGTCGAAAAGTAACGGGCGAAGGCCTCTAGACCGCGCCCTTAGCCAATTTTTTGCACGTGCTTTTCAAGTTTGAACTATGCCGAGACCTAAAAAATCCGATGCTGAGAAGGCCGCCAGAGGCACGCTGCAGAAATGCCGCATGAACGTCAGGACGATCCCGGTGGCCAAGGACCGGCTGAGCGAAGAGCCG
>OGQS01001810.1_pt1 | contig 10286 bp, 8 predicted proteins | sample 1553331 | NCBI WGS metagenome assembly OGQS01 (sample SAMEA2580012, study PRJEB22360) | human gut metagenome | biome: human gut; feature: human-associated habitat; material: faeces | place: Denmark | collected 2008/2010
ACCCTAACCTTGGCAAGGTTATGCTCTACCAACTGAGCTATTTCCGCATTTTTTCAACGGGTGCAAAGATAATGAGTTTCCTTGTTTCTGCCAAACTTTCGATCAAAAAAGTTTGGCAGAAAATATTTTATCGCCCTAATAATGCTTTCTCAGCCTGCTCCATTCCACAGAAATTGAAGCCATCGACCACTTGTTGCATTAATGCGGAGATTTCATCATTACAAAGATTACCGATACTTCCTTCGTGTGTATGATGCACCTGTTTGTCATGAGTAAATTTTCCGGCTTCTATATCAAGACCGACTTTCTTATACGCATCACGGAAAGGCATACCTTCACGAGCCAGTCGATTCACTTCCTCGACACTGAAAATAAACAGATATTTATCATCATCAAGGATATGTTCATTCACCTTAATCTCATTCATGATATAAGTCGTCATCTGCAAGCAGTCCTTCAGTTCCTGAAAAGCGGGAAGGAAAACCTCTTTAATAATCTGTAAGTCACGGAAGTAACCGGATGGCAGATTGTTTGCTATCATCATTATCTGCTGAGGAAGAGACTGCAGTTTATTACATTTAGCACGTGTCAGTTCGAACACATCCGGATTCTTCTTATGAGGCATGATGCTCGAACCGGTAGTACAATCATCCGGCAGCTTCACGAAACCGAAGTTCTGACTATTGAACATACAAGCATCAAAAGCCAGCTTGGAGATCGTTCCGGCAATGGTAGCCAATGCAAAAGCAACATTACGCTCCAACTTGCCACGTCCCATCTGCGCATAAACGACATTATAATTCAGCGAATCAAAACCTAACAAATCGGTTGTCATCGTCCGGTTCAACGGGAAAGAGGAGCCATATCCTGCTGCAGAGCCCAAAGGATTGCGATTGCACATCCTGAAAGCCGCTTGTAGGAACTGCATATCATCCACCAGGCTTTCGGCATAAGCACCGAACCACAATCCAAAGGATGAAGGCATCGCAATCTGCAAATGGGTATATCCCGGCATCAGGACATTTTTATATCGCTCACTCTGAAGAATCAACACATGAAAGAGTTGTTCCACCGCTTCCGCGATCTCGCGAATCTGTGTACGGGTAAAGAGTTTGAGGTCCAGCAAAACCTGATCATTCCGTGAACGACCACTGTGAATCTTCTTACCGACATCTCCCAAACGGCGGGTCAGCATCAATTCTACCTGCGAATGCACATCCTCTACTCCTTCTTCTATTATAAACTCACCTCTTTCGGCCGAAGCATAAATAGTCTTCAACTCAGCCAACAACTGTTCCAGTTCTTCCTTGGTCAACAGACCGATACTTTCGAGCATCGTAATATGAGCCATAGAACCGAGTACATCATGTTTAGCCAGATAAAGATCCATCTCACGATCACGTCCCACCGTAAAACGTTCGATGTCTTTATTTACCTGCACGGATTTTTCCCAAAGTTTCTGCGCCATAATATTTAAGTATTAGGTAATAAGTAGTAAGTAATAGGTAATAATCGTAGTTACGTTGATACTCCGCGGGTATTACCTATTATTTATTACTTATTACCTGTTTAATAGTTAATCATCGACAGCATCTCAACCATCTTCTCCAGACCATCCTGAAGAGGTTTCTGTACCATCGCTTTCATAAACGGATTGATATCCATACTGATAGTCACTTTCAACTTGCACTCTTCCTCTGCTGTTGAGACTAGCTGAATCCACATATTAAAAGGTAGCGGAGAGTTGGTAGTTGCCAGTTTAATACATTTGCAAGGTTCACGCTCAACAATCTGCAACGTCAGCTGACCGATAGGCGAAACGCTAAAGCTCAGTGTATCCGAATCAAAACTCAAGTCCTGTATTTTATCTTCCGGTAAACGGTCTTTCACTGATTCCAGGTTGCTCAAGTCCGACAGCTTGGCATACACACGTTCCTGACTGTAAGGTATTACCTTTACACTACTTTCAAAATTAGCCATAATTCTTTATTCGTATAAAATCAAAGAAAGAACTATCCGAACAGATATTGTCCGAATGGTTCTTTCTTACTAAAATTTCCGATCAAATAATACAATATTATTTCCCTGCATCCCAATGAGCCGGGTCTTTACGCCAATCGTTCAATGTCGCAATATCTTCTTCTTCGATATAACCGGTACGAAGTGCTACATCAAGTACTGCTTCGTAATTGGTCAACGTCACCAAAGGTACTTTAGCATTCTTGAATGCTTCCTCGGCAACGGGAAAGCCATACGTATAGGCAGCTACCATACCGATCACTTCACAACCATCGCGACGAATTGCTTCCACAGCCTTCAAACTACTACCACCTGTAGAAATCAAATCTTCAACCACTACGACTTTCATACCCGGACGAAGTTCTCCTTCAATCAGGTTTTCCAATCCGTGGTCTTTCGGGGTAGAACGAACATACACGAACGGCAGATTCAACGCGTCAGCCACTAATGCTCCCTGAGGGATAGCACCTGTAGCCACACCTGCAATCGCATCCACCTGTCCGAATCGTTCCAATATCAGACGTGTAATCTCAATCTTCACAAAATTACGAAGAGAAGGATAGGACAGAGTTTTACGGTTGTCACAGTAAAAGGGGGATTTCCATCCAGAAGCCCATGTAAAAGGGTTAGCGGGTTGAAGTTTAATAGCTTTAATCTTCAACAGTTTCTCCGCAAATAGTCTCTCTAAGTTTTTCATAACTAAACTAACTATTAATTATTTGCCGCAAAAGTACAGAAATTGAACGAGAATAGAAAGAAGAATCCGTTTATTTTTTAACTGAATTGTTCCTCTTCCTCCGGAATTTCGATACAACGACGTATATCTTTGAGTTCAAAACCACGGCTCACCGCAAATCGCATCAGCTTTCCGTTCAGTTCATAATCATCTTTCGCATGAATGCTTTTCCGTTTGGAAGCCAGCAAGTCACGCAGGATGGAGAGATATTCCTCTTCATCAATTTCGTTCAGATGACGCCATGCCACATCGGAAGGAATCTTCTTCATGTAGAGTCCCTGTGCTATTTTCATTTTACCCCATTTGGCAAAACGAAACTTATCGTTCACAAAAGCACGGCAATAGCGCTCGTCATCAATATACTTTTCGGTTTCCAGCCGTTCAAGGATACGCGCTATGGTCTCATAGGCTATACCCCAACGCTGTAATTTCTCATTTACTTCTGCCCGGCAATGTTCTGCAGCGGAGCAATAAGAGGCAACACGATTCAACGCCTCTTCATCTGTTAATTGTGCACTCATCGGTTAGCTGTAAGTATTCTATCTTTTCCAAATATGTCTTTTATAACACGAACGTCCCGATATTGGTTCATTTCTATCATGCGTATCATGTCTTGTCCGTATGCCTGATTGATTTCAAAATAGAGTTTGCCACCCGGACGAAGTAGTTCTCGTCCCAGTTCCGCAATCCGGCGATAGAAACGCAGAGGGTCTTCATCAGGAACAAACAGGGCAAGTTCCGGCTCCCAGTCAAGCACATTGGCTTCCATCTCTGTTTTTTCAGTTTCCGTCACATAGGGCGGATTGCTGACAATTATATCGTAAGATGCCCCCTGTATTCCGTCAGCAGAAAAAACATCCTGTCGACGGAAGGTGACCTGAGCATCCAACTCTTCATTATTTTTACGGGCAATAGCCAACGCTTCTTCCGAAATATCCCAGGCATCCACTTTCGCATCCGGCAGATTTTTATCCAGAGAGATGGCGATACATCCGCTTCCTGTACCTATATCTAATAGGCGACGGGCATCCAGATTCTCCTTTACAATCAGGTCCACCAGTTCGGCAGTCTCCGGACGAGGGATCAGCACGCCGGGAGCTACCCGAAAGTTCCTTCCACAGAACTCAGCATATCCCCGAATGTACTGTATTGGCTCATTTTTCTGCAAACGGAATATAATGTTTTCTAATTCACGCTGTTTGCATGCAGATAAAATTATATCTTTGCCCATGTAAATATCAAGCGCATCCACCCCCAACATGTCGCAACAGATCAACATCGAAAGAGCTTTGACCTCTTCCGGCGGATAAATATCCTGTAGTGACTGACGAATGTAAGCAGTGATGCGGTTCATATTTTACGATTTCGGAGTGCAAAAGTAAGAATAATATAGCGAAGAGCACCAAAATGGAAGAAGAAAAATACATGAGACGTTGCATTGAACTGGCAAAAAACGGACTGTGCAATGTCGCTCCAAACCCGATGGTAGGGGCTGTTATCGTATGTGACGGACTTATTATCGGCGAAGGATATCACATCCGCTGCGGAGAGGCGCATGCCGAAGTAAACGCGATTCGTTCCGTCAAAGACAAGTCTTTATTGAGCCGTTCCACCATTTATGTCAGCCTGGAACCTTGCTCACACTACGGAAAGACGCCTCCTTGTGCCGACTTGATTATCGAGAAGCAGATTCCCCGTATTGTAATTGGCTGTCAAGACCCGTTCTCACAGGTCGCCGGACGAGGAATTCAGAAGTTGCGGGACGCCGGAAGAGAAGTGACAATAGGCGTACTGGAGAAAGAATGCAGGTATCTGATCCGGCGCTTCATTACTTTCAATACGCTGCACCGCCCCTTTATCACACTAAAATGGGCAGAATCGGCTGATCATTTCATTGATGTAGAACGAACAGACGGCAATCCCGTAGTACTGTCCTCCCCTCTTACTTCCATGCTTGTACATAAAAAGAGAGCGGAAACTGATGCAATCATGGTAGGCAGGCGGACAGCATTGTTGGACAATCCGTCGCTGACAGTCCGCAACTGGTACGGCCGGAATCCGGTACGCATCGTTTTGGACCGTGCATTGTCTCTTCCCCACAGCCTGCGTCTGTTTGACGGAGAAGTACCCACCATCGTATTTACAGCAGAAAAACATCCGGACAAGAAGAACGTCACATACCGCACGATTGAATTCACACAGGATATTCTGCCACAGATCATGAAAGTGCTATATCAACAAAAAATACAGTCCTTACTGGTAGAGGGAGGAAGTCAGCTGCTCCAATCATTTATTGATGCCGAACTATGGGATGAAGTATATATTGAGAAATGTCCGTGCAAGCTGAATTCCGGTGTTAAAGCACCTGAAATAAGCGATAATTTTAGTTATTCGACTGAAAAACACTTCGACAGACAGATTTGGCATTATGTTTTCGAGAAATAGCTAAAATAGTTCTATTCAAGGGGTTCTACGTCGATAAAAACAGCGTTATTATCTATAATTTTATATAAAACTTCCCCTTAATGTTCTATATCGGAAAAAATGTTCCTATTTTTGCAACTTGTAAATAAACACAATCTTTCAAATGAGAATAAAGTTTTTATCAATCATTGCGAGTTTTTTCATGGTGTCATTCGTTATTACGTCTTGCCTTGACAATGATAACGAAGTCAATTATAGTCCGGATGCGACTATACGCGCATTTGAACTTGACACTATAGGTTATGGGGTAAACTATAAATTCACAATTGACCAAGTTAGTCGTTTAATATATAATGTGGATTCACTGCCTGTCAATGCTGACACGATCATTAATAGTATTCTGATCAAGACGCTGACAACAGCATCCGGTATCGTGACGATGAAAGATCAGAACGATCAGGATTCAATCGTTAATATTAACGACTCTATTGACCTGACTAAGTATGTAAATGCAACCGAGAAAAACAACTTTCTGGTACTGAAGGTATGGGCACCGAATATGGAGGTTCAGAATGAATACAAAGTTAATATACGGATGCATACGATGGTTCCCGATTCACTCAGTTGGGGAAAAGACCCTATAGCGAACAATCCCGTGAGCAACACTGCTGAAAAACAAAAGGTAGTAACGCTTGGGGACAAGATATTATTATTCGCTCAAAACAATGAAATTTACAGTACAGCAATACCGGCAGGCTCTCCTACTGATCGTTTAAACTATGGTCAAAAATGGGATAAAGAAACTACTGGCAAACTTCCTGATGGTGCTGATGTTACCTCCATTATCCGATTCGTTGACAAGTTATATTTACTTACTAAGAATAAGGAAGTATATAATTCCAATGACGGTTTGACTTGGACAAAAGATGAAGTACTCAATTCCGATGGCGTTTCCGTTACTAATCTGATAACCAGTTTTTCTGACAGTGATGGCAGTAACCATAAAAAGATAAATGGAATAGCAGGTATAGTAGAAATCAATGGAGAGAAATATTTCAGTTTTGCAGAGAAAGATGCAACATGGGAGAAAGATATAGACAAATTAACAGTTGTTCCTGCAGAGTTCCCGATAAACAACCTGTCAGCCGATGTATATGCAACTGAAAGCGGAACGTTGAATGCAATCGTTGTGGGTAATACAGAAGACGGTTTAGACAATGACACAGCTACAGTCGTTTGGGCTTCAGAAGATGGTAAAGCCTGGATTCCAATGGAGATTCCATCAAATAACAACTGTCCGAAATTAGTAGACCCGTCTATTATACATTATAACGACGCATTTTACATTTGTGGAAAAGAAACTAAAGATGATGCTAAGGGATTCCAGAAATTCTATACCTCCCCGACATTACTTGTATGGAAAGGGGTAGACAGAATGTTCATGCTTCCCGGAATTCTTCCTCCGGTGAAACTTGAAGGAGGAGTAACACAACATCCTTCTCTTCACGAATCCAGCTTCAAGGGAAAAGAAGCAAACTACACAATGGTAGTTGACAGAAACCATTATATATGGATGGTAGGTGGTCAAGGTATTGACAAAATCTGGCGTGGTAGAGTTAATAAACTCGGATTTCTAATACAGTAATAAGAAGTAGTTAAATACGAACCTTATAATCAAAACATGTCCTATATAGAGAAAATAGACAAAAATCGGATTCCCCAGCACATAGCCATCATTATGGATGGGAATGGGAGATGGGCTAAACAGCGGGGAAAAGAACGAACTTACGGTCACCAGGCAGGCGCAGAAACGGTACATAAAATTATCGAGGATGCTGCACGTCTGGAGGTTAAATATCTGACTTTATATACTTTCTCCACCGAGAATTGGAATCGTCCGCAGGAAGAAGTCGCAGCTTTAATGAATCTATTGCTGGATTCTATCGAAGAAGAAACGTTGATGAAGAACAATATTCGTTTCCGCATTATTGGTGATATTAAGAAATTACCTGCAGAAGTGCAGGAAGGTCTGTCAAGATGTATAGAACACACAGCTAATAATACAGGAACCTGCCTGGTACTGGCACTCAGCTACTCTTCCCGCTGGGAAATGACTGAAGCAGTCCGACAGATTGCAACGCTTGCAAAAACGGGAGAAATATCTCCCGAACAAATAACAGATGAATACATAACTGCTCATCTGACCACAAACTTTATGCCCGATCCGGATTTACTGATCCGCACGGGAGGAGAAATCCGACTAAGCAACTACCTGCTATGGCAATGTGCTTATTCGGAGCTTTATTTTTGTGATACATTCTGGCCGGACTTCGATAAAGAAGAATTCTGTAAAGCCATTTATGAGTATCAGCAAAGAGAGCGCCGGTTCGGCAAAACGAGTGAACAAATCAGCTAACATAATTCGAAACTTCAAATTATAACATAAATGCATTATCGTATTTCCTTTATATTCGTAACGTTTATCTGCCTGTTCTGCTTTGCAGCCACGGGCTTTACGCAGAATACCAACACTGACGAAGACTCTAAGCCAGTCATCTTATACTCAGGAACGCCTAAAAAGTATGAGATAGCAGACATCAAGGTTGAAGGCGTGAAGAATTATGAAGACTATGTGTTAATCGGATTATCCGGACTGTCCGTTGGACAGACGATTACCGTGCCGGGTGATGAGATTACCGGAGCAATCAAGCGCTACTGGAAACATGGTTTGTTCTCTAACGTACAGATTACTGCCGAAAAGATAGAAGGCAACAAGATTTGGTTAAAAATCAGTCTGACACAACGTCCCCGTATTGCGGATGTACGCTATCATGGTGTGAAGAAGTCAGAACGTACAGACCTTGAAAGCAAACTGGGTATGGTAAAAGGTATGCAGATCACTCCGAATACCGTTGACCGTGCAAAGACATTGATCAAACGTTATTTTGACGATAAAGGCTTTAAGAATGCAGAAGTGATTATCGCGCAAAAGGACGATCCATCTAACGAAAATCAGGTGATTGTTGACATTGATATCGACAAGAAGGAAAAGATTAAAGTGCACGCTATCCATATCACCGGAAACTCGGCCATCAAAACATCCAAGCTGAAGAAAGTAATGAAGAAGACCAATGAAAAAGGCAAACTTCTGAATCTGTTCCGCACCAAGAAATTTGTTCCGGAAAACTTTGAAGCAGATAAGCAGCTGATCATAGATAAGTATAACGAGCTGGGATATCGTGATGCAATGATCGTAAAGGACAGTGTAGCACAATACGACGAAAAGACGGTAGATGTATATATGGATATAGACGAAGGTCAGAAATATTACCTTCGTAATGTAACATGGGTAGGTAACACACTGTATCCTTCGGAACAGCTGAACTTCCTGCTCCGCATGAAGAAGGGTGATGTTTATAACCAGAAGTTGCTGGGAGAACGAACCTCTACAGATGACGACGCAATCGGTAACTTATATTATAATAACGGTTATTTGTTCTACAATCTTGATCCGGTAGAAGTAAATATCGTCGGTGACTCCATCGACCTCGAAATGAGAATCTATGAAGGCCGTCAGGCTACGATTAATAAGATCAACATCAGCGGTAACGACCGTCTGTATGAAAACGTAGTTCGTCGTGAGCTTCGTATTCGTCCGGGACAGTTGTTTAGCAAGGATGACCTGATGCGTTCACTACGTGAAATCCAGCAGATGGGACACTTTGACCCTGAAAAACTGCAGCCGGATATTCAGCCGGACCCTGTAAACGGAACGGTTGATATAGGTCTTCCTTTGACATCTAAAGCCAATGACCAGGTAGAGTTCTCTGCCGGTTGGGGACAAACAGGTATCATCGGTAAACTGAGCCTGAAATTTACCAACTTCTCTGTTGCCAACTTGCTGCGTCCGGGTGAAAACTACCGTGGTATCCTGCCGCAAGGTGACGGACAGACATTGACCATCAGCGGTCAGACGAATGCTAAATACTATCAGTCATATAGTATCTCATTCTTCGATCCTTGGTTTGGAGGTAAACGACCGAACTCACTTTCCGTATCGGCTTTCTTCTCAGTTCAGACTGACATCAGCAGCCGTTACTACAACTCAAGCTATTTCAACAACTATTACAATAGTATGTATAGCGGTTATGGTGGCTATGGTATGTACAACTATGGCAATTACAACAACTATGAGAACTACTATGACCCCGATAAGTCTATCAAGATGTGGGGACTTTCTCTAGGTTGGGGTAAGCGTTTGAAATGGCCGGATGACTACTTTACTTTGTCTGCAGAGCTGGCTTACCAACGCTACAATCTGAAAGACTGGCAGTACTTCCCGGTAACCAACGGTAAATGTAATGACCTCAGCCTTTCACTAACTTTGGCACGTAACTCTATTGACAACCCGATCTTCCCACGCACAGGCTCGGACTTCTCGTTGTCAGTTCAGCTTACTCCTCCGTACTCATTGTTTGATGGTAAAGACTATAAAGGTTATTTCTATAATCCCGAAAGCGACAGAGGCATCACTCAGGATAATATGAATAAACTTCATAGATGGGTTGAGTACCACAAATGGAAATTTAAAGCCAAAACATATACTCCGTTGATGGATTATATAGCACATCCTAAGTGTCTGGTATTGATGACACGTACAGAGTTCGGTTTGTTAGGTCACTATAATAAATACAAGAAATCACCATTCGGTACATTTGACGTAGGTGGTGACGGTATGACCGGATATTCAAGCTATGCAACGGAAAGTATTGCCTTGCGTGGTTATGAAAACAGTTCACTGACACCGTACGGAGAAGAAGGATATGCTTACGCTCGTCTTGGTATCGAATTAAGATATCCATTGATGCTGGAAACAAGTACTAACATTTATGTGTTAGGTTTCTTGGAAGCTGGTAACGCTTGGCATGATATCTCAAAATTCAATCCGTTTGATTTGAAACGTTCTGCCGGTATCGGTGTTCGTATCTTCTTGCCGATGATTGGTATGATGGGTATCGACTGGGGTTACGGTTTCGACAAGATAAATGGTAGTAAGGAATACGGCGGGAGGCCGTTCCCCTTTTTTTTTGGACAAGACTGGAACATC
>OGQS01001825.1_pt1 | contig 10247 bp, 6 predicted proteins | sample 1553331 | NCBI WGS metagenome assembly OGQS01 (sample SAMEA2580012, study PRJEB22360) | human gut metagenome | biome: human gut; feature: human-associated habitat; material: faeces | place: Denmark | collected 2008/2010
GAGCGGATCGGCAAGCTGGTCCTGATCGCCACGGCCGCCAAAGCGTCGCCCTGGAGCATCGCCATCGACGAAACGCAGCGCATGGCCATCGAAGCCGATTCGACCTTCGGGGAACCTTACGCCACTGCCGGCATGAAGGGACTCGCAGCGGCCCGGGCTATCGGGCTGCTCACCTACCGGGGACCCGAAGGCTACGACCTCTCGCAGCGGGACGAGAACGACGACTTCTCCTCTCGCCGGGCCTGCACCTACCAGCAGTACCAAGGAGAAAAGCTCTGCCGGCGTTATAATGCCTACTCCTATTACAAGATCCTCAACGCTTTCGACACGCACGACGTCGGCTACCAGCGCGGAGGCGTGGCAGCGGCGCTGCAACGAATCACGGCCGAATGTCTGGTCGTCGGCATTTCGACCGATATCATCTTCACCGTGCCCGAAATGCAGGCGCTGCACCGGATGCTGCCGCGCAGCACCTACCATCAGATCGACTCCCCGTTCGGACACGACGGGTTTCTGGTCGAGCACGAACAACTGAACCGAATCCTCAACCCTTTCATCCATCCAACCCATGAATAAGATCAAAATCGGCCTTTTCGGCTTCGGCGTAGTCGGACAAGGCATCTTCCAGGTACTCAGCAAATCCCGCAACGCCCATGCGGAAATCGTCAAGATCTGCGTGCGGTCGAACAAACCCCGCAGCATCGACGCGTCCTATTTCACGACCGATCCGGAAGTGATCCTCTCCAATCCGGAGATCGACCTGATCGTGGAGGTGATCGACGATGCGGCGGCCTCCTACAAAATCGTCAAGGCGGCCCTCCAGAAAGGCATCCCCGTCGTTTCGGGCAACAAGGCCATGCTCGCCCGCCACCTGCCGGAGCTGATCGACCTGCAAAAGAAACACAATGTGGCACTGCTGTACGACGCCTCGTCGTGCGGCTCGATCCCCGTGATCCGCAACCTCGAGGAGTACTACGACAACGACCTGCTGCTCGAAGTCAAAGGCATCCTGAACGGTTCGTCCAACTACATCCTTTCGCGGGTGTTCGACCACCAGGAGTCCTACGACGCGGCGCTGGCCCAGGCCCAGGCATTGGGATTCGCCGAGAGCGATCCTTCGTTCGACATCGAAGGCTACGACTCGCTCTTCAAATTAGTCATCATTACCGTTCACGCGCTCGGAGTGTATGTCCATCCCGACCGGATCTTCACCTACGGCATCTCGACTATCCACGACTCGGACATCCGGTACGCCCGCGAAAAAGGGGTCAAGATCAAACTGGTCGCCCAAGTGGTCAAGGTCAGCGACCGGAAGTTCACGATGTTCGTCATGCCCGAATTCGTCACCCCCGGCAAATACATCTACAGCGTCGATGACGAATACAACGGCGTGGTGATCCGGGGCGAATGCTACGACCGCCAGTTCATGTTCGGCAAGGGCGCCGGCAGCCTGCCTACCGCCTCGTCGATCCTGAGCGACATCATGGCCCGTCAGCACGACTACCGGTACGAATACAAGAAACAGCACTACCTCGACCGTCCGGAGTACACGACCGACGTGGAGCTGAAAGTTTATGTGCGATACACGGAAACCGACGTACTGAAAATCCTCCACTTCGACCGCATCACCGAGCAATATCGGGGCGAGGACGGCAATTACGTGATCGGCTACATCCGCCTTTCGGAGCTGCTCGCCAAGCGGGAAGTACTGCGGGGCAAGGACGTTTTCATGGCCGATTTCCAGAGCTTCTTCCAAGAGCTGGATCGTTAGAGCCAAAAGACAGGCCGCCATCGAACGAACGCCTCCCGAATTTCAGATTCGGGAGGCGTTCGTTTTTCAGAGCCACAAACTATTTACTCGAACGGGACCATCGCCTCCGCCGCATCGTAATCGGCATTGGTGAAGACATAAGTCCAACGCTCTTTAGGTTGACGACCGTTACCCCTCAAATCCTCGAATACATAATTATCATCGATCGAAGGGTCGTAATGTGCGTCGTAATTCGGAGGGTACGACCGACCGTCGTCCTGGTAATAACGGACACCATAAGTGAATCCAAGCCTCCCATCGTCGAAAATAATCGTCATTTTCCAAATGTAACTTGAAGGAACGGGGCAAACACCCATACCATTATCCATCGCAGTAAAACTTTCTCCAGGCAGTATCACTTCATTTTTGAACTCACACCCTAAATCGGATTCTACGAAAAGAGTGATCTTATGATCGCTGTCGTTGACCCACACAAAATAACTGATTGCATTGTAATCGGTATTGCAACCTGCCGGAGTCCCTGCGGTAAATATCGCCGACAACGCAAAAAATAAGAATTTCCTCATAAACCCATTTTTATATATAACCGTTACGTTGAAGCCAGCTACGCTCGTAAAAAAGAAATTCATTTATTTGATTTTCTGTAAAATATGACCCTGTATACTTACGAAGTGCACTTTCAAAATCATTCCAGGTTCTATAGGCTCCAAACAAATTCACCACGAATTGAGGCATCTTAATTTGATCGTAGCAGCGAGAAGGATAGCCAACACCCTGGTTGTAATCATCCACCAAATCGACAAACAAAGGAGTATAATAATTATTGGTTGTATTTTGATAATCCCATTCTTGCCTTGCTTGACCTGTTATATCCGAGTTTAGAGATGTTTTTTTCCAACCCTGATTTAAATAATATGCTTCTCCCATATGCCATCCGGCATAAGAAGCATAACTTTCGAGCAATATATTCCAAGTACCATCGTACGCACTGAATGTGCCGCCACGCAAATGAAATTGACAATAATGTCCCAATTCATGCAAAGTGGTTCCTATTAGTCTCGGATGATTATTCCTGTTACAATTGCCAACTTGTATAAAAGGCATTCTCCCCACAGAAGTCGGCCAATAATTAAATCGGCCTTGCCACCCACCAGGATCAACGGCTAATGCAACTATTGATATTCTGTTATTAACAAAAGTAGAAATTATAAAATCGTGTTCGCCATAATGATAAAAATTGACTGCACGATGAATTTCGTAGCGGGGATCCGGAGCCGAAGAAGAGTTAATATTAAAGTTCAAATCTTTACCACTTCTTAATTCTCCATAAATTCCCTTTATTTCCTCTATCCGTCCTCCTTCCTCAGAACCCTTGACAATCGTCCATTTTTCGTGCTGAAAAACAAAACTTACCGTTGCCTGGTTGTCGATCAATTTATTGTTGATAGCATAATATCCAGTTTTGTCTGTATAAACCTCCTCAATATTCGAACCCAGCGTAAAACGGATTTTTAGATTCTCCAGCGGTACATAACGCTTTAAATGAGTATCGTAACATAGTACTTTTCCGCGCGGGAATCCACCTGGTAAATGTCTCTCTTCATCTAAAGCCAAAGCAATGGCTTCTTGCTCCAAAATTTGTATTGCCTCCGCACTCAATCCATTCTCACCAAGAGTAATATATTTAGGGAGGAAAACTTCATAAAGGATTTCAAAATCCATTTCAACAGGGAACGGTTTTTCGACAGGCCAAACGGCATATAATACAGGCAATATAATTGTCACAGGCTCCACTGGTCCATCCTTAATCATACCGCCCTCGTAAGTCACAGAATAACGCCTCTCCTCATCTTCCTCGCAAAACTGTGTCCGGGATTTCGAAAACACAAGACTCTGGGTCACCTCATCAGGTAATGACGTATAATTGAAAGGCGTATACGCGATCTTGATCTGCTCGTCCAGTTCAAGGCTTCGTTGTTCCTCTTCCGTTTTTGGAAAAATTTTCAAGGCATAGTGGGTAGCTTTCAGTTTCAACTGCGTTTTGGCAGTTGCTGAGAATTCTTTTCGCACACTCCGCGCGCTTGCTGCAAACTCATCAGATGCCCTGACAATTTTCGATTCACCCGATACTATATTGTCGTACGCCTGCTGAAAGTTCTCAAGCCTGTACGGATCATTCTGCGGCCGGATCCAAGACTGTGTCTCTATGATACACCGCATCCGCCAACTCAATTTCGGTCGTAACAGTAGCTAACATTTGTTTCGGCGAAATTTCGTCCAACAAATCTTCTTCATAATTAGCACAACCATAAGTGCCGATTAACAAGATACCACCAATTAAAAATAGTAATAATTTTTTCATAAGCATAATATTTAGGATTAGATGGTCAAAACATAAATGCCGTTCATGTGTATTGCAATATATTATATAAAATTTGAAAATCAAAATTATCCGAAAATAATATTTACTCTCTTTTTTATACTTATTTGTTTGTGAACATACGGGTAATAACCTATCTTTGCGACGGAAATTTCGTTTAACATTCTATTATTCCGACATGCCTCTTACCAATAACGTAATGATTGTCAGACACAAGTTGCTGACCAATCTCATCAAATTGTGGAAAGACGACCAGCTCGTCGAGCGAATCGACCGCTTGCCGATCGAATTGAGTCCCCGTACCTCACGGGTTTTGGGTCGCTGCTGCGTACACAAGGAGCGCGCCGTGTGGAAATACAAATCTTTCCCGCTGATGGGTTTCGACATGTCCGACGAAACCGACGAACTCACCCCGCTGTCCGAATATGCCCGCAAAGCCCTGGAGCGCAAGGGGCAGCAGCAGAAAGACAATATTCTCTGCGTAATCGACGAAGCCTGCTCGTCGTGCGTGCAGACCAACTACGAGATCACCAACCTCTGCAAAGGTTGCGTGGCCCGGGCCTGTGCCACCAACTGCCCGAAAAACGCCATCGAATTCAATCGTGCCGGCAAAGCGGTCATCAACCACGATCTCTGCATCAGCTGCGGCATCTGCCACAGCAACTGCCCCTACCATGCCATCGTCTATATGCCCGTACCGTGCGAAGAGGCCTGCCCCGTAAAGGCGATTACCAAGGACGAACGCGGCGTGGAGCATATCGATGAGAGCAAATGCATCTACTGCGGCAAGTGCATCAACAGTTGTCCGTTCGGAGCGATCTTCGAAGTTTCGCAGGTGTTCGACGTGCTGCAGCGTCTGCGCGAAGGAGAAAAGATGGTCGCCGTCGTCGCTCCGGCCATTCTCGGACAATACAACGCCCCCACGGAAAAAGTATATGGCGCGATCAAGGCCATCGGTTTCGAGGACGTGATCGAAGTAGCGCAGGGCGCCATGGAAACCATCCGCAATGAAGGTGCGGAACTCGAAGAGAAAATCGAGGAGGGACAGGCGTTCATGACCACCTCCTGCTGTCCTTCGTGGGTCGAACTGGCCAACAAGCATATCCCCGAGATGAAGCCCTTCATTTCGAGCACCGGATCGCCGATGTATTACGCCGCACGGATCGCCAAGGAGAAACACCCCGACGCGCAAGTGGTCTTCATCGGCCCGTGCGTAGCCAAACGCAAGGAGGCACGCCGCGACGAATGCGTCGATTTCGTGATGACCTTCGAGGAGATCAACTCCATTTTCGACGGTCTGGGTATCGAAGTCGAAACCACCGATCCGTTCCCCATTCCGTTCGTTTCGACCCGGGCCGCCCACGGCTTCGCACAGGCCGGAGGCGTGATGGGCGCCGTACAGCTCTTCCTGGCGGACAACAACCGGCCGAAGGTCGAAGGCATCCAGGTCTCCAACCTGAACAAGAAAAACGTATCCCTGCTCCGCGCCTATGCCAAATCGGGCAAAGCCCCGGCCAAGTTCATCGAGGTCATGGCCTGCGAAGGCGGATGTATCACGGGTCCCAGCACCCACAACCTGCACGATGCCGGTAAACGGCAATTCGCGAAGGAGCTGGCTAAACGCTAAATCCGACGGGGCTATGAAAGAGCTCGTCGATCAGTTGAAACGCAACCGCACCCTTTCCCCGGAAGAGTTGCGCCTTCTGCTGACCGATGCGTCCCCCGAAGAGAGAGAATACCTGCACAGGGCGGCCCGCGAGGTCGCCCGTGTGCATTTCGGAAACGGAGTTTTCGTTCGGGGGCTGATCGAAATCAGCAATTACTGCCGCAACGACTGCCGCTACTGCGGCATTCGACGCAGCAATCGTCTGGCAGAACGCTACCGGCTGACCCCGGAAACCGTACTGGCCTGCTGCGAAGAGGGCTACCGGCTGGGGTTCCGGACATTCGTACTTCAGGGCGGAGAAGACTCGGCTCTGAACGACGAACTGCTGACCGGATTGATCCGGGAGATGCGTCGCCGCTGGCCCGACTGCGCCATCACCCTCTCGCTGGGGGAACGGACAGAAGCCTCCTACCGGGCGCTGTTCGAAGCGGGCGCGAACCGTTACCTGCTGCGGCATGAAACGATCACTCCCGATCACTATCGTCGGCTCCATCCCGCCCGGATGTCCCTCGATCACCGCATCGAATGCCTGCACACCCTCAAAAAGATCGGCTACCAGACCGGTACGGGCATCATGGTCGGCAGCCCGGGACAAACGGTGGACGATCTGGTCCGGGATCTGCTTTTCATCCGGGAGTTCGAACCCCAGATGATCGGTATCGGACCTTTCATCCCGCACCGCGACACCCCCTTCGGCCACGAACCGGCCGGAAGCGTCGAACGAACGCTCACCCTGCTGTCGATTCTGCGGCTGATGTGTCCCGCAGCACTGATCCCTTCGACCACAGCGCTCGCCACCCTCTCGGGCGACGGCCGGATGCGGGGTATTTTGGCCGGTGCCAACGTGGTGATGCCCAACCTTTCGCCGCCGGACGAACGGTCGAAATACAACCTCTACGACGGCAAGGCCGCCTTCGGAGCCGAAGCTGCCGAAGGATTGGCCGCTCTGGAGCGGGAGCTCAACGAAATCGGCCGCCACATCTCGTGGAGCCGGGGAGATTATCAAGAATAGCTTATAAAAACACAAAGATATGTACCAAGTCGCATCCTCCAAGGCGGAGGAGTTCATCCATGACGGAGAAATCGTCGAAACGCTGGCTTACGCCCGCGAAAATCGTGCGAACCGCCCCCTGATCGAGGCGATCCTGCAAAAAGCGGCCGAAGGCAAAGGGGTCACGCACCGCGAAGCGGCCGTGCTGCTCGAGTGCGAACTCGAAGACCTGAACCAACGCATGTTCACGCTGGCCAAACAGATCAAGGAGAAAATCTACGGCAACCGTATCGTAATGTTCGCGCCGCTCTATCTGTCGAACTACTGCATCAACGGCTGCGTATATTGCCCGTATCACCAGAAAAACAAAACCATTCCGCGCCGCAAACTCACCCAGGACGAAATCCGCCGCGAGGTGATTGCCCTGCAGGATATGGGTCACAAGCGTCTGGCACTCGAAGCCGGAGAGGACCCGCGCAACAATCCGATCGAGTACATTCTCGAATCGATCAAGACGATCTACTCCGTACATCACAAGAACGGGGCGATCCGCCGCGTGAACGTAAATATCGCGGCTACGACGGTCGAGAACTACCGCAAACTGCGCGATGCAGGCATCGGCACCTACATTCTCTTCCAGGAAACCTACAACAAAACCGCTTACGAAGCACTCCACCCCACCGGCCCGAAGAGCGACTACGCCTATCACACCGAAGCGATGGACCGCGCGATGGAAGGCGGCATCGACGACGTGGGCATCGGCGTACTGTTCGGTCTGAATACCTACCGGTACGACTTCACGGGACTGCTCATGCACGCCGAGCACCTCGAAGCCCGCTTCGGCGTCGGTCCCCACACCATCAGCGTACCCCGCATCTGCCCGGCCGACGACATCGACACCAAGGACTTCCCGGATGCCATTTCGGACGAAATATTCCGCAAGATCGTCGCCGTGATCCGCATCGCCGTCCCTTATACGGGCATGATTATCTCGACCCGCGAATCGCAGCGCTCGCGCGAGCAGGTGCTGGAAATCGGCATTTCGCAGATCAGCGGCGGCTCGCGCACCAGCGTCGGCGGTTACGCCGGCACGACGCATGCCGAACAGGATTCCGCACAATTCGACGTGAGCGATCACCGCACGCTGGACGAAGTGGTGCGCTGGCTGCTGGAACTGGGCTACGTGCCGAGCTTCTGCACGGCCTGCTACCGCGAAGGCCGCACGGGCGACCGCTTCATGTCGCTGGCCAAGACCGGAAAGATCGCCAACTGCTGTACGCCCAACGCCCTGATGACCCTCAAGGAGTATCTCGAAGACTACGCATCGCCCGAAACCCGAACCCTGGGTGAAAAGATGATTGCGAAAGAGGTTCCGATGCTCCTCAACGAGCGTGTACGCTGCATCACGGAGGAGAACCTCGCAGCGATCGCCGAAGGTAAACGGGATTTCCGCTTCTAAAAGTTTCGCACGATGAACGAGCAGACTCCCCGCGCCGAACGGCTGCATATCGCTTTCTACGGGCGGTGCAACAGCGGCAAGTCGTCGCTGATCAACGCCCTCACGGGCCAACAGAGCGCTGTCGTTTCCGCGACGCCGGGCACGACGACCGACCCCGTACTCAAGACGATGGAGATACACGGGCTGGGACCTTGCGTACTGATCGACACGCCGGGTTTCGACGATGAAGGCGACCTCGGCATACTGCGTGTGCAGCAAAGCCGCAAGATGCTGGACAAGACCGACCTGGCCGTCCTTCTCCTCTCCGAAGCCGTGCCGCAGAACGACGAAATAGAATGGTTCCGGCTCTTGGAAGAAAGGCATATTCCGACGGTAGTGGTACGCAGCAAGGCCGACTTGGTTGCCGGTATGCCCGATGCGGAGGCTGAAGCACTTTTCGGGCAACGGCCGCTCCGGGTGAGCGCCTCCGACAGAACAGGACTCGACGCCCTGCGCGAAGCCCTGATCCGCAACCTGCCCGAAGACTACAACCAGCCCGAAATCACGGGCAGCCTCGCCTCGGCGGGCGACGTGGTGATGCTCGTCATGCCACAGGACATCCAGGCCCCCAAAGGACGCCTCATCCTGCCTCAGGTGCAGACGATCCGCGAACTGCTCGACAAGAAGTGTCGCGTGGTCTGCTGCACCACCGACCAGATCGAAGGCACGCTCTCGTCGCTGGCCGCACCGCCGAAACTGATTATCACCGACTCGCAGGTCTTCTCGACCGTCTATGCGCTCAAGCCCGCCGCAAGCCTGCTGACTTCGTTCTCGGTGCTCTTCGCCCGTTACAAGGGCGACATCGACTACTTCGTGGAGAGCGCGGCGGCCATCGGACAGCTCCGTGAAGACTCCCGCGTGCTGATCGCCGAAGCCTGTACGCACGCTCCGGTGGGCGAAGACATCGGCCGGGTCAAAATTCCGGCCATGCTCCGCAAACGGATCGGACCCGCACTGCGGGTCGATGTGGTTGCCGGCACGGACTTTCCCGCCGACCTCACGCCCTACGACCTGGTGATCCACTGCGGCGCCTGTATGTTCAACCGCCGCCACGTCATCCATCGAATCGCCCAGGCCAACGCCCAAGGGATTCCCATCTCCAACTATGGTGTGGTTTTGGCCTACCTGACCGGCATCTTAGACCAGGTCAGCCACACTTGAATTCCCCCAAACACAACACGCCGTCGGATTTCTCCGACGGCGTGTTGTGTAAAAACCAAGCAGCATCACTGAAACCAACCATACCAATATAAGTCGTCCTTTCAATCCGCTCCCTTTAACTTATAACCAATTCCCCGGACCGTCTCAATACAGCCGCCTGCAGGCCCCAATTTCTGTCGGAGCGTCCGGATATGAACATCCACTGTCCTGCTCTCTCTTCCCATGGCATCCCCCCAGACTTTATCCAAAATCCGGTCCCGGGACAATACAATCCCCTTATTTTCCAGCAGGAGGCAGAGCAGTTCAAATTCCTTCAACGTCAGTGTCACATCTTTTCCATCCACGCGGACCAGGTGCCGGGCGGGCGACACTTCCAAATGCTCTGCCTGATATTCCACTGCTCCTGCCGGTGTACCATACCCCTCTGACCGCCGAATCAATGCACGAATCCTGGAGAGCAGCTCCATCATGCGAAAGGGCTTTTGTACATAGTCGTCTGCGCCAGCATCCAACGCCAATACAGTATCATACTCTGTCCCCTTTGCCGTGAGCATCATCACCGGCGTGGCTCGGGTGTCCGGGTCCGCCCGTAGCTTTCGCAAAATGGACAGTCCATCTTCTTCCGGCAGCATGATGTCCAGAAGAATGAGGGTTGGGCGCATCTGCCCCACTGCCTTCCAAAAGGCGGAAGGACGTTCAAAGCCCTCTGCCTGAAAGCCCGCATTGTTTAAGGTATAGAGAACCAGCTCTCGAATGCTGGCATCGTCTTCAACAAAATAA
>OGQS01001831.1_pt1 | contig 10220 bp, 9 predicted proteins | sample 1553331 | NCBI WGS metagenome assembly OGQS01 (sample SAMEA2580012, study PRJEB22360) | human gut metagenome | biome: human gut; feature: human-associated habitat; material: faeces | place: Denmark | collected 2008/2010
ATTTGAAACATTTATCCATAATCAGTCCGGAAAATATGTCTATGTTGTCGAAAATCTGGAATATGAAAATGGTGGATTTTTCTCTGATTATAATAGAGCTTTAAAATATGCAAAAAAATATATGCAGATATATGAATTGAAATGTCGGATAAGTAAGCAGATGATTGTAGATACAGATGCAGACGAAATTGTACGCAATCCGTTGCGAGGAAATCCAAATCTGGGTTTTGAGACGGAAGAATACTGCGCATATGACGGTACTGCGGGAGCATCTGTTACTTTAAATATGAGTGGAGAAATAGAACAATTCAATTCTTACGAGCTTCCAGAAGATGAAAAAATTGTAGATAGCTATCAAGTGGAACGATTCGAATATCATTTTATAAAAATGCCTTGTCCATTACAAGCTGGTACGACGGTAAAAGATATAAGGAATGGTTCCTATTATGTTCTGGCAGGGGGAGAAGCGGATTGGAATCGGTATCTGAATCGTATAGAAGAGAAAAATTGGTATGTTGATTTTTCAGATATACAGATGATTTGTTATAAACTAACAGAATCAGGAATCTGGTCACATGAACATATTAATCCATTGTATCTTGAAGTGGAATTTCCAACATATATGGAAGATGATCCAAAAAGACAGGCTTTGAGATATGCAACGGAAGCGTTGGGAGACTATTTGAGTCATAAAAGTAACGGAAAAGAATTTTGCCCAGACTTGGTTCTGAAATATGCCAGAAAATATGCTGAAGTATGTCGGAAAAAAAACTTATCAGAAAATATGCTGGAAGAAGCTAAAAAGCCAGAAGATATTATGTTGTAGACGTCGGGATAAAAAGAAAATTTATCGAATATGGAGACGGTATATTATGAGTCGAAGCTATAAACATACACCAGTTTATAAAGGGGATAAAGATCGATTTGCTAAAAAGCTGGCAAATAGAAGAATTCGTCGAAGATCAAAATTGAACCCTAATGATGGTCAGAGTGGAAAATCAAACCATTATCGGAAAGAAAATGAATCGTGGGATATATGCGATTACCGCTATTGGGGAGAGCCTATCTGGAGAGAAGAATCTTGTCTTAATCTTAGAGATTATCCGGAACTGTGGCAAAAATGTTATAGGAGAAAATAAGAAAATGCATTATGTCATTAGTGATATTCATAATGATTATCAAAAGTTTTTTTACGGAGGAAAAGAGTATGAGATATTATGGTTTTGAATTGGGTACAAATACAGAAAAGATTAAGGAAAATGCAAAAATCGAACTCAGACACTATGGTTACGACAATGTACTCGAATCTATCAACTCGTATATGTATCAGAATATGAAGAATAACAGGACGTTTTTAGTGTATCGGGAAGAGGACAATCTGATTTCTGCAATCTTTTCTTTCGATGAACAGAAGCTAAGTTTTCAAAATGTATATGAAGGTATTCTTGAAATGTTGCGAGATACATTTGGAATAAAGCAGGTAAAAGTAGAGCCATTTGAGATAACGATGCATCAGTTCATGGAATGTTTTCTTGAATGTAAAAGAAGAAGATGTTTTGATTATTCTAATCGGATCATAGAATCGTCAAATTTATGGATCTATTATTATTCTTGTATGAATGATACAAGACCATTTCCTTATGATTTTAAGGAGCGTATTATTTCTGAACAGGAGTGTGAGATTTGCAGTATCTACCATCAGGATTTTGTGGAGGAACTGAGAAATATAAAGGCGCATGCAAATCTATCTGAATACAGTGGAAATTTGGTTCATTATGTGATATCCAGTCGTAGCTTTGAAGCAGCAGGTGAAATGACAGAAGTACTTGTTCAGAACTTACGCAAAGCGAATCGAATCAACAGCAGAAGAATGGAAATCGTCAGTGAAATAGAACCTAATCTGTTTAGGAAAAATAACCATCTTGAAGAAATTATCGAAAACAGTTATGGCGGAGTGATTGTCTTAGATTTATCTGAAAAGTTTGGGTGTGATCCGGTTGATTATGTAATGGCAAGTCAATATCTGGAGAAACTTATAAAGAAGTATCGGAACCAATGCCTGTTTGTATTTACATATGATATGGATCATCCGGGATTTGCCTATTATCTCTTGCCACAGTTAAAAAGATATATGATGACGATTATGTTAAGAGAAGGAACAGGGGATAGAAAAGCAGCGGTCGATTATATGCAGAGGTTGATTGAAAAATCCGAATATTCAAAATATGCAGGACAGGCACAGGAGTTCATGGCATTGTTCCCAGGACATAAGTTTTCGCAGACAGATGTATTGAGGGCTTACGAGCAGTTTGAAGCATGGTGCCTAAATAAAAATATATTGAAAGCATATGATTACAATTTTTCGGAAGATTTCTTGTTGGACAGAGATGAAAATGAAGTATCCGCTTATGAAAAGTTAAATAACATGATTGGCCTGAAAATTGTAAAAGAGCAGATTGATAAGATTATTACGGCAGATATTGTTGAAAAAGAACGAAAAAAACGAAAAGGAAATGATTATCATACAAGTTCGATGCATATGATTTTTGGCGGGAATCCTGGAAGTGCAAAAACTACAGTTGCAAAACTGTTTGCAGGAATTACAAAAGAAAAAGGCATTTTAAAAAGTGGTGCATTTGTTGAGCGTGGAGGAATGGATCTGGATGGAATAGGATGCGTAAGTGCTATCAGAGAAGCATTTCTGGCAGCAAGAGGAGGTGTTCTGTTCATAGATGAAGCGTATGCTATGAAGAGTGACACAGCTATTACAGTGCTGCTTCAGGAAATGGAAAATCAAAGAGAAAATGTGATTGTCATTCTTGCAGGATACAATGAAAGAATGAAAGCATTTATGAAGAGAAATGAAGGATTGAAAAGCAGAATACCATATTGGATTGATTTTCCAGATTACACAACAGAGGAACTTACAGATATTTTTAAGCTGATGATCCGTGAGAAGGACTTCTGTGTAACAGATGACGCTATAAAAGAGGCACATTACATATTTGAAAAAGTAAGAAATGTTGATGATTTTGGGAATGGAAGATATGTCCGTAATCTGATGGAACGTGCGGTTAGACAACAGTCAGTAAGGCTGCTTTCAACAAGTAAAAGCGCGAGTGATATTCAAAAGGAAGAACTTTTTCAGATTACGAAGACAGATATCCAGATGCTGGGAGAGGGAGAAAAGAAGGAAAGAGAATCAGGAACAGCCAGAAAAGAATTAGACGAAATGGTGGGATTAGCTTCTGTTAAAACAGTAATCCATAAAGCGATTGCCAAACATAAGATAAACAAGCTTTGTATGGAGAAAGGTCTTCAAAGGGATAAAGCTTCTTTACACATGGTCTTTACAGGAAATCCGGGAACAGCAAAGACTACGGTAGCCAGATTGTTTGCAGAGATTATGAAAGATGAGAAAATATTATCAACAGGCGTGTTTGTAGAGGCAGGGCGTGCAGATCTTGTGGGTGAACACGTAGGAGCTACGGCACCGTTAGTTAAGAAAAAGTTTAAAGAAGCACAAGGAGGAGTGCTATTTATTGATGAGGCTTATTCACTGTGTGACGGCTATGACAATGGATTTGGCGATGAGGCAATCAATACGATCGTTCAGGAGATGGAAAATCATAGGGATAATGTGATTGTAATCTTTGCCGGTTATCCGGAACCAATGAAGGCGTTTCTTGACAGAAATCCGGGTATGCGTTCCAGAATTGCATTTAGCGTAGAATTTGATGATTACACTGTTGAGGAACTTTGTGAGATTACAAAATTGATGCTTTCAAGAAAACAAATGACAATCACAGAGGCAGGAATGAAAAAGTTAAAAAAGAATTTCGAGAGCGTAAAAGATAGCAGAGACTATGGAAATGGAAGATTTGCGAGAAAAATGTTGGAAGAAGCAGAGATGAATCTGGCAGAAAGAATATGTCAGATGGACGAAACAGAAATTACAACAGAAGTGCTGACTATCATAGAGGAAAGCGATATTCCAGATGTTCCATTGGAAGAAAGAAGACAGATAAAGAAGATTGGATTTGCATGTTAAGTGATACCGGAAACGGTAAAATTTGGAGTGTGTTAGGGGCTTCTTAGGAATGAAAGGGGATGATTGACATAGCTACTTATGTTGTTTCAGATATTCATGGAGAGTACGAATTGTTTATCAGATTGCTGGAGGAAATCTGCTTGAAAGAGACGGATACATTATATGTTCTCGGAGATATTCTGGACAGAGGTTCGCATCCGATTCAGATTATTCTGAAGCTTATGGAAATGCCAAATGTGGTATGTCTGACAGGAAATCATGAGCTTATGGCGTTAGAGTGTCTGGAATTCTTAATGCAGGAAATTACAGAGATTTCTATCGGAAAAGTCGATGAAAAAATGTTGGAGAATCTTATGACCTGGCAGTACAATGGCAGCAAGTCAACCATTGATGAGTTTCGGACATTGAGCCGGGAAATACAATATGAAGTGATTGAGTTTATAAAAGATTTTACAATCTATGAAGAACTGACGGCTAATGGAAAAGAATATTTACTGGTTCATGGCGGATTGGGAAATTATTATCCGGGAAAAGACATAGAAGAATATTCCATAAAAGAATTAATCTGGGACAGGGCTGAGTATGATATCCAATATTTTGAAGATACATACGTGGTAACAGGACATACACCGACACAGGGGATTATGGAAAATCCAAGACCGGGGTATGTATATAAAAAGAATCATCATATTGCGATTGATTGTGGTTGTAATCGAAGAAATGGACGTTTGGCCGCAGTTTGTCTGGATACAGGACGGGAATATTATGTTGAAAAATCTTGAAAATAAGGTGGGAAAACGAAATGATTGATTTAGAATATGCGAAGAAAGCTTTTGAAAACTATTTGAATGATTATGACCAAAAAAATGAAAAGATAAAGTTGAAGATTGTGCATACTTATGGAGTGATGGAATGCAGTAAAAAAATTACAGAAGATATGAAACTGTCCGCAGAAGATTGTGAGCTCGCTCAGATTATTGGATTGTTGCATGATATTGGAAGATTTGAACAATTAAAATGTTACAACAGTTTTGAACCGGGAACGATGGATCATGCAGCATTCGGTGTGAGAATTTTATTTGAGGAGAGACTGATTCGGCGTTTTGTCGAAGAAAATAAGTGGGATGAAATTATAAAAACAGCAATAGGACATCATAGTGATTACTGCTTAAAAGAAATTACGAATGAGCGAGAGTTGATGCATGCTCAAATCATACGTGATGCAGATAAACTTGACAATTGCAGAGTAAAACTCGAAACAGCAATTGAAACTCTTCTGGGAGTTACGGCAGAACAGGTAGGAATGTCGGAAATTACGCCAGAAGTTATGCAACAATTCAAAAATCATAAATCAATTCTATTAAAGACAAGAAAGACAAAGATGGATTACTGGATATCTTATCTTGCATATTTTTATGATATAAATTTTAAAGCGACATATGAAAGTATAAGAGATAACCATTATGTGGATAAAATTATAGGAAGGATTCCGTATACAAATCCAAATACTGGAAAACAGATGGAACAAATAAGAAACGAAATGAATCTATATATTCAAAACGCTATAAATGAGAATGGAAATTACAGATAAATATAATTGAGATTTTGAAGGCAATTTACAATTTTCAACATAGCGAACAGAAGATTAATAATATATGTAAGGTGGTAGGAAATGGCTTATTACATAACAGGAGATTGTCATGCACATTTTGAAAAGCTAATTTGGTTGGCAAGATTTAATAAAAAACTTGGAAAAGAGGATGTAATCATATTATTGGGAGATGTCGGATTGAATTATTTTGGAGCTGACAAGGATCATGAGAATAAAAAAATACTTGCGGATTTTCCTAATTATTTTCTGTGCGTGCATGGAAATCATGAGGAAAGACCTTATCATATACAAACTTACAGTACACAAATCTGGCGTGGAGGAGAGGTATATTATGAACCGGAATTTCCGAATATAGTATTTGCAAAAGATGGAGAAATTTATGATTTTGATGGAAAAAAGGCGATTGCAATCGGTGGGGCATACAGTCGCGATAAAGAATATCGACTTTTAACAGGCCTTCCATGGTTCCAGGACGAACAACCAGATGACAAAGTAAAAAGTCAAGTAGAAAATAGATTGAATGAAGTAGATTGGAAAGTGGATTATGTGTTTTCTCATACATGTCCGTTAGTATATAGACCGAATCGGCGGAATGAAGAATGTCAAGAGAAGATAGATCTGTCGACAGAGGAATGGATGGATAAAATTGCAAAGAAATTAGATTATTCGCAATGGTATTTCGGACATTACCATGACAATATTCAATATATAGATGCTCAACTACTGTATGAAGAAATCAAAGAATTAGGAGAACCAGATTCTGTTCAGAAAGTAGGAAGACCAAGGTACAGAGTAGGAGAAACGGTGTATTTTACCTATGGAAAAGAGGACGCAAGGGAAGGCTACGGAACGGTTGAATGGGTTGATGATCATGGAACATTGGGACAAGAGAAAGAAGTTTCTTATGATATTGTGGGAATTCCATGTGAATTACCGAGAGAGAAAACGTTGTTTAAGCATATAAGAGAATCGAAAATACAGAGTATTGATGAGATGGAAATTGTTAGAATTGAGAGGGAGGAAGGATAGGTGCATTTTTATATTACAGGTGATACACATCGGAGCTTTGATCGTATTGAAGATTTTTGCTATGGATATGAAACTACAACAGAGGATGTGATGATTATCTTAGGGGATGCAGGGATTAATTATTGGCTGGATCTGTCTGACAAAGAATTAAAGGGACGGTTATCAGGAATGGATATTACATTTTTCTGTGTTCATGGGAATCACGAAGCACGACCATGTGAGGCAGCAGAATATGAAGAAAAGATATGGAATGAAGGAATTGTATATGTGGAAGAACAGTATCCCAATATTTTATTTGCTAAGGATGGAGAAATTTATAATTTCAATGGGAAAAAAGTGATGCCGATCGGTGGAGCATATAGTATTGATAAATATTATAGGATACGCAATGGTCTGCCATGGTTTGAGACGGAACAGCCAGACGAAGCGATAAAGAAATATGTAGAACAGAAACTGGACAAAGTGAACTGGCAGTTAGATATTGTCCTTTCTCATACAGTTCCGATAGAATGTGAGCCGGTATGGGCATTTATTCCAGGACTGGATCAGTCAACTGTAGATAAGTCAACGGAAAAATGGCTTCAATATATTTATGACAATCTGGAATTTACAGAGTGGTATGCAGGACATTATCATGTGGAATGTGAAGAAGGTGGAGTCCGGATTATGTTTGAAGAGTATGATGAGATTATGTAGGGCGAAATAATGGAAAATTATGTATATTTGATAGGAATAATATACCCCTATGGAGAACTTAGTATTATGGGGATTTATACAGATGAGAAACTAGTGATAGAGGCTTATGATAAACTTATAAACGAAGATGGAAGGTGTACGGCTCTGGAATATCCGGAAGAACCTGAAATATATAAAATCCCACTGAATAAATTTCTTGGAGAAAAAGTGCCATGGGCTGAGATGATTGATGGAAAATTGTGCTTTTATGCAGAAGATAATATAGAGAATCTTACGATCGATCAGATTAGATCACATGTGAAAAGTACAAGCTTTTAAGCAATAACTATGATATGGAGAGCGATGCGTAATGAATTATTATATCAGTGATTTACATTTGCTTCATGAAAATTCGATTAAGTTTGATGAAAGACCATTTGACAGTCTAGATGAAATGCATGAGACGATCAAGAAACGATGGAATAGTAAAATAACAAATGGAGACAGGGTATTTATTCTTGGAGACATAAGTTATAGAGGTAAAAATGAAGATTTGATTGCTTATATTTCTACATTGAAAGGACAAAAAATACTTGTGAAAGGAAATCATGATGATGTGTCGGATTATAGATATCATCAGCTTTTTGCAGAAGTTTGTGATTATAAAGAAGTTCATGATTCAGCTAATGGAAAGAATTATAATCTTGTTTTAAGCCATTATCCAATTTTCAGTTGGAAAAGGATGGGGAAAGGATTCATTTTACTATATGGTCATACGCATGACAGTAATGAGGATGCTTATTATCAAAGCTGTTTAATGAAAATGGTGGAAAGTGATTGTCAACATGTGTATAAAACGGAAGTTAGAGCAATAAATGTAGGATGCATGAAACCCTGGATGAATTATGAACCGCGAACATTGACAGAATTATTGTCCTATCCACAATGAATTAGATGATAGAAGGGAGATGGTTTTATGGCTACATATGTTATTTCGGATATTCATGGACAGTACAACATGTTTATAGAATTACTCGATAAGATTGATCTAAAAGATACGGATACTTTATACATTTTGGGAGACGTGCTTGATAGGGGCCCGCATCCTATTAAGACACTAAGAAAGCTTATGGAAATGCCAAATGCAATATGCCTGGTCGGTAACCATGAATTTATGGCGATGAAATGTCTGGAATTTTTGATGAAAGAAATTACAGATAAGTCCATAGAAGAGTTAGACAATGAAATGCTGGATAATCTGGAGACATGGCAATATAACGGAAGTAGATCAACGGTTGATGAGTTCACTCAGATGGATTCCGAGTCTAAAAAGGATGTGATTGATTTTATAAAGGAATTCCTGATATATGAAGAGGTGTCAGTCAATGATAAAAACTATCTTCTGGTTCATGGAGGTTTGGGGAATTATTCTCTAGAAAAGGTTATAGACGATTATTCACTTCATGAATTGATATGGCCGAGATTATAATATACAGTATTTTTCAGATAAATATGTTATAACAGGACATACGCCGACACAAGCAATTAGAAATAATCCAAATCCAGGATATATTTATCGGCGAAACAATCATATAGCAATTGATTGTGGTGCTACTTATCCGGGTGGAATACTTGCTGCTATATGTCTGGACACAGGCGAAGAATATTATTCTGAACCTAATAAAATGGGAAGTGATGCTATTGGCTTATGATGAAAAAATTATGTAATATTTTGGGAGGAAAACAGAATGAACAGGGTGGACTGTATTAAATTAATAAGGTCATTTATTGATGAAAAATTAGATGGGAATATTGAAAATTTTTTGAATTATGATTTAGATCAACTCGAAAATGATGAAAAATATGGGGGTTTTGATCCTGATAATTCTAAGATAGCTAACGCAATCTATGTGGTACTATGGGGAGATAAAATTCCAGATTTGAATTACGATGCACTGGGAACAAGCTACAGGGGAGACATACTTAATTCTTTCAACACATTGATGGGACGAAGTACAGAGGATCAAACGAATTTTGTTGGAATCCAAAAGTATACCGACAATCCACAAATTATTGAGATGGCAAAGGAATATCATAAAAAATATCACACAATTGGTAATATGACTATTTGGCCAAATAATTCAGTGGAATACTCGGAAATCTGGAAAGAGTATGAAGATGATGATACAAGAAATGACTTTAAAGGAAAATCTTTTACATTTAATACAATAAGAAGTCAGAGTCCCTGGTATGATTACTTTGATGCATTCCTGGAAATTATAAAAGAACAGTTAACAGCACCGAAGATTTATTTAAATGGCTCAGCTTATTCCGTAGTATGCGAGCTGATGTATGGAAAAACATTGGAAACACAGTTCTTTGAAGATTTTTTTTATTTGGGTGGAATGGAGAAGTTTGAGAATTTTATTCATACATTTTATTATGAAAATTATGTAGATATGGAAAATATGGAAATACAGCAAATATTTTCACCACATGCGTATCATTGGAGAAATTCTTATAAGAAAGAAGAATATGAAAAATACGTCAGTTCTTATATTACAAAGGCAACAGCTCAGCTTATGAGAGATTTAGGCTCGATTCCGGCACCTATGAATTCATTTTTGTTAAATGTAGGACTTGAGACACTTCATTTAAGAATGCCACGTCATTGTGAAAATGCTATAAAGGTGGCAACATACCTTCAGAGCAGTGATAAAGTAGCGTGGGTTAACTGTCCGATGCTAAAAGGAAACAAATATTATGATTTGGCTAAGAAATATATGCCAAATGGTACATGTGGTGTAATTACATTTGGATTAAAGGGTGGAAGAGAAACGGCAATTAAATTTA
>OGQS01001832.1_pt1 | contig 10218 bp, 6 predicted proteins | sample 1553331 | NCBI WGS metagenome assembly OGQS01 (sample SAMEA2580012, study PRJEB22360) | human gut metagenome | biome: human gut; feature: human-associated habitat; material: faeces | place: Denmark | collected 2008/2010
TACTGTTATAATAAAAGGTCGCATTCTCAACATGATCCAAATCTTTTACTTCTTCTTTTACATCATCTGTCAAAATCGGTGTTTTTGAAGAATTTCCATATTCCGCATCATACTGGTTATCTCCATCATACAGATAAATCTTTACCGTATTGGAACCTGCACCTATCAGATCTTCCTTAATCTGTTCACTGGTTCCCTTGATGGTAGAAACAATTGCAATAATAGATGCAATACCAATAATGATACCCAGCATGGTCAGGAAGGATCTCATCATATGTGACCATATTCCCTGAAAAGCCAGGCGTATATTTTCAAACATGAAATTTCTCCTTCCTGTTATTTATTCATTGTACATATCATCCAAAGTCACTTCTTTTGTCTTGGCTCCCTCCTTCACGGCATCACCATATGGGAAAGCAAGAAGATCATCGGATTTCAGACCTGAAGTTACAACTGCATAATATCCGCTGTTCACAATGCTTCCCACTGTGATCTGCTGCTTTTTCAGTGTTCCCTTCACGTCTTTGTATACATAGCTGGTTCCATTTTCCGTACGGATAAATGCCTTCATCACAACCATACTGCCTTCGGCAAGTTTATTTGACTTCAGAGATACCGTCACATAATCCTGGTCGGTAAACTGCAATGAACGATCTGTGATCTCTGCATTAAAGGTGTAATACGATACATTGGGATTAGAATCTCCACCATAATAAGCATTTGAAGAATCCACCGGGTAATCGGATACATTCAGTACCTTCGCCTCAAAGCTGCCGGAATTATAACTGGTACACTGAAGAAGTGTTCCCTCCTTCATCTGATCCAGCATCAGTTCGCTGACCGTTCCGGTAACATAAAAACCATCCTTACTTTTTACTTTCAGAAAAGCATCTCCATTATAAGAACCTGTGACTTCATCTCCGATGTAAGCAACCGTTCCATCCAGTTTGCTTGTTATCAGCTTGTTTTTTATTTTGTTCTCCAGCTTAGTGATTTTCAGATTATTTTCCTCAATATCCAGTTTCAAACTTGCGATCTTGTTTTTCTGGATCTTGATCGCATCCTCTCTTGACATGGTTGTGCCATCAGTACCGTCATCTCCATCACCGCTGTCATCCGGTATCTCATCATCATTTTTGTCATATTTGGAAGCCTCGTCCAGTGTAAATTCTGTTTCCGCATACATATATACCGGATTTTCAAGAAGACTTCCATCGATCAGATAATATCCTGTACAGGAAAGTGTTCTGTCCTGAAAATCAGCAATGGTATCATTCTCATGAAACTCCAGCTGGAACCAGCTGCCGCCTTTCTGGACCGCTTTGGTTCCATCCTCACTGTATCCCGCCATTCTGTTAAAGAAAGATCCCATCACCGTAACTTTGCCTTTGGCACTGCTTACAAGAAAAACATAGGGATCTTCTTCCGTACCGGTTCCTGTAAACGGCTGAGAAGTATAATCCAGCTTCTGATAAAATTCCGGTTCACCATCTGTGATCCCCGGAATTTCCGGTTCTGTTATATTGGGATCAGGAAGCTCATTGGGTCCCAGTGTGGGAGTCGGTGTCGGAGATACCGTTGGGGTGTCATCTTCTCCGGAACCCCAGTCCGTAGTCTCTCCGTCTGTAATATCATTGGCAGTAGGATCCTGGTAGGTCGGATCCATGATCAGATCCTCATCGGATGCAGTTGTATCCTCTTCCATATCCGCTGTGTCATCTCCGGTCATCTGCTCTGTTTCACTGTCCGTCGTTTCTCCGGACGGCATTTCTTCGGTAACTTCCTCTGCAGAATCTTCAAGATCTCCTTCTGTATCTGTAAAGGCACTGAGAAGTAATGGCCTGGAGGAAGCCGCTGCAAGATAGCTGCCATCTGCAGTAGCCGCGGAACCGGTAGTTGACTGCATATCCTCGTCTCCGTCACTTCCAGAAGGTGTATCCGTATTTGTCATTTCTCCATCATTTCCTGTATCACCACCTGTAAGATTCAGGTCCGTATCATCAGTACTGTCTGTACTGTCTTCGATGGGACCTCCATTCTGAAGACTTGTCAGACGGTTCTGTGCTTTGGTCAGATCCTGCTCCTGCTTCTGCTGTTTCAGCTTTGCAATATTCAGCTCCATCTCTACAAGTGTCATATCAAAGGAGATCAGATTATCGCCTTTTTTTACATCATCACCCTGGGATACATATATTTTCTCGATGATCATATCTTTATCCATATTTACATTCTGAGAAACATTCGTGGTGATGGTTCCATCCAGTGTTGTCTCCGAATACCAGTCCGTCTGAAGATTGCTGACGCTGGTTACCGGCACCTCTGTTACCTTGGATTCTTTCACATGCATAAGCCCTGTGTAGATTCCTCCGGCTGCCAATGCCGCAACCAGTACACCAACGATCACTCTCTTCACCACTTTCATTCTATCACCTCTTTTCCTGCAGCTCACCGTCACGGATCATAACAACCCGTTTGGCATGTGCCGCGATTTCCGGGTCATGTGTGATCATCAGCACAGAAACTCCCTCATCGTTCAGCTTCTGAAACAGTTCCATAACCTGTGCTCCCGATTTCGTATCCAGTGCCCCGGTAGGCTCATCTGCCAGCAAAAGCTTGGGATTGTTTACGATCGCTCTTGCAATAGCCACTCTCTGCATCTGTCCTCCGGAAAGCTGGTTGGGCTTAAAATCCACCCTGTCGGCAAGGCCTACACGCTCCAGAGCTTTTCGTGCACGTTCCCGGCGCTCCTTTTTGGGAACCCTTGCATAATTCAGCGGCAGTTCCACATTTGTCAGCGCACTCTGCCTTGGAAGGAGATGAAAGCTCTGAAATACAAATCCGATCGTTTTCAGACGGATATCTGACATCTCATTCTCTGTACATTTGGCAATATCTTCTCCATTCAGGAGAAAAGTTCCCTTGGTAGGTTTGTCCAGGCATCCGATAATATTCATCAGTGTAGTCTTTCCGGAACCGGAAGGTCCCATGATCGCCACATATTCTCCCTCCTCCATGGAAAAATCTACATCTTTCAATACAGGTACCGTCATTTTCCCCTGTTGATAATCCTTATATATTCCTTTTAAATCCAAAATCATTCTGTCGGCGCTCCTTCCATCGGAACAAGGTCATCTCCCGAAGAAATATCGTCTGTCGCATCCATCATGTCACTGTCGATCGCTCCATCTTCGATCATTTCAGGCTCTGAGCCATCACTTTCCGTGTACGCAGAATCATCAATACTTTCATCATCCTCGGAATCATCCCACATCGCCGCTGTAGTCTGATCTGCAGTACCTTCTGTGACAGACATACCTTCTTTCAGCTCATCTGTCGGAAATGCGATCTTATCTTTTTCAGAAAGTCCGTCTGCGATCTCATATTCCCCAAGATCTTCATCATACTGTCCTAATATGACATCTCTCTTCTCCAGCTTGTTCTGACCGTTTGCGATCCAGACATATGGGCTGTCTGTATCCGCATCCACGATAAAATAATCGTTCAGCCAGATACCGGACTTCTTCTCATCCTGTCCTTCGTCCGGTTCAATATACACATGCTGCCCCAGCATCAGACCCTCAGATGAATCCAGATTCACATAAAACGGATAGGTACTGGATGATGTCTGATCATCACTGGCACTGGACATTCCGAACATTGCCATATCCGAACTGCTGTTGCTGGTAGAATTATCCATGTCAACAGAGCCCATGGTGCCCTTCCAGGTTTTTGAAGAATCCACTCTGGAACGGATGATCACAGGTGTCCCCTCTATGATCGAATCACGATTTATTTCATTTACCGTTCCCTTTACACGATAAGCGCCTGTGCTCAGGATCGTGATAAATGCATTGCCGGAACTGTCTCCGGAACTGGAATCTGTGGAATCCGTCGTGCCTTCTGTCAGCGTATCCTCCACGCCCTCAGAATCATCACCGCCCATCTTGGAGGTATCGATCTTCTGGATCACTCCATCGATCTCACTGCGCACCTCGGTATTCTGCGTTGCCTGGGAAAGCTTATCGATTTCTGCCTGTTTGCTTTTCTGATCATATTCATTCTTCTTGAGATTCATTTTCTGTGTTTCGATCTCTATTGTATAGGAAAGCTGATTATCCGCTGTAGCTTTCTTTTTCTCAGCTTCCAGTGTAGTGATCTGATCAGATATACTTAACTGTTCGTTTTTCAGGCGGTCCAAGGCCAGCTGTGCTTCCTGAAGACTTTGCTGGATACTTCCAAGATCATACTGAAAAAGGAGCTGCCCTTTCTTGACTTCCTGACCGGTCTTTACCTGAACTTCTTTTACCTTTCGACCGCTTTCGATCTTTACCTGAACCGTTTCCTGCGGTTCCACAACACCTGCATATCGGTTTTCCACTCCGGAATCCATTTCCGAAAGCTTGCTTATCTTTGTTACATATACAATATCGCTGCCTCCTGCGGACCCTGCATGATGTGTATAATAATACCATCCACCGGCTCCGATACCGGCTGCAAGTACAAGGACTCCAAGTGCGATCAAAATACGTTTTTTCATATCTGTCCCCTTTTCTCAGCATCGTACTGAAACTATCTGTTGCTTCAAACATCATAGCAGATTCACTCTAAAAAGAAAAGTCCCTGAAGAAAACGATGCAGATTTCACAGATTTTTCATAAAAAAGTCTCCTTTTTCTCCATTTTTGCGATATTTTGACTTTCGGTACTTTATCTGCTAAAATGTTGTAATATAACTTTTTTGAAAGGAAAGAACAATATGAAGACAGTGAAACATCTGCTGGCTTTCTTGATGATCATTCTTCTCTCAGTTTTTTTATGTAGCTGCTCCCAGTCGGCCAAAGCTCATGCGGAGAAGGCGATCAAAAAAGATCTGGATCTTCTTAAAAATCTGGACTCTGAAACAACCATGCAGTACATATCCTATCAGGAACTGTTTCCGGATTCTGATGACAGCACAAAGCTTTCTGCTGACATAAAAGAAGTATTTTCTCTCTTCTTTCAGAATTTCGATTACAAAATCCTGGATATATCCGTTGATAGCGACGAAAAAAATGCTTCTGCGCAGCTTAAGCTTACTACTCTGGATGCTGAAGCTCTTGCCAGTGATTTTGTTTCTGCAAGCCTTCAGGAAGAAATACTGGAAACCGCCTCCGGTAAAGAAAATGATAACGGAAATTCCCTGGAGCAGCGTTATCTGCTCCTGTACAAGCTTCTCAAGAATAACACGTACAGTTCTGTAGAACGCAATACTTCCATCCAACTAAACAATCTTGGATCTTCTTCAGAACCTGACTGGGAGATTACGCACAGTTCCTCTCTCGAAAATGATCTGGTCGGTGGCCTTATCACCTATCTGTCCGATCCTGATCTTGTGCCGCCTGCCGAAACGCTTACCGTCTATCTGAAAACGCTTCAGGAAATGGATGTAAAGCAGATGGCTAATTATTTAGGGCTGGATTCCATTCTGAACACTTCAGATTCGGCAAAAAACGCCATTGCCTCTGCCCTTATGGAACAGTTTCACTCCTGTTTTAACTACAAAATATCAAGCACCTCTGTTTCCGGATATCTTGCTGAAGTGGACGCAGAGCTTACCACATTTGACAGTAATTCCATTCTTACACAGTACGAAAAAGAATTGAATACTTATCTGGCTTCTGCTGATGCAGTGATCGACGGTTCCCAGAAGCGTTACAACAAATCACATGAACTGCTTCTGGACAGTATCAGGAATAATCAGGCAACCATAACTGCCACTGCTACCTTCCATCTCACAAACGATGGTGCATCCTGGAAGCTTGAGAATGCAGGTACCGAACTAGGCAATGCCATCTTCGGAACTCTTACCGCTTCACCGGTTCCTGAAGATTCTACCGAAGATAACGAATAAAGAATAAAAGCTAGAAAACCCGTGAATATCTGCTTTCTCTGACAGGAAAGCGTGATCTTCACGGGTTTTTTATATTCTTCTTTTTTATATTCCGGATATGATCTTTATAAAAAGCAATGCAAGGACTATAAGAATAATAGGCCGTATGATCCGGCTTCCGTTTTTCATAACCATACCTGCACCGGTATAATGTCCTGCGATCGAGAACACTGACGCTGCAATTCCAAGCATGATCACAATCTTTCCGCTGAGCAGAAATACAACAAGAGCCGCTACATTAGAAGAGAGGTTGGTAACCTTCATGGTACCGGAAGCTTTTGCCACACTCATTTTTCCCAATCCTGTAAACAAAAGCAGGAGAAAAGTTCCTGTTCCTGGTCCATAAAATCCATCGTAGCATCCTACAGCAAGAGAGCATACGGCACAGAGCAGGATCTGTTTTTTTCTGGCGATCTCGCCACCCTTCTCATCCATATTTTTCTTGCGCAGCACATAAAAAGCAACCACCGGAAGAACCGGGATCAGCATATAACGCAGGAGCTTATCACTGGCTATAAGCGCAAGGTGAGCTCCTATGGAAGATCCCAGGAGTGCCATTGGAATACATGGAAGCACCAGGATCCAGTCCACAAATTTATTTTTGCACAGACGGACAGTTGAGATCAATGTTCCTGTTGCTGATGACAGCTTGTTGGTGGCAACAGCATTATGTACAGGAACTCCGGCCAAAAGATAAGCAGGCAGGGAGATCAGTCCTCCCCCGCCTGCTACAGCATCTACAAATCCGGCAAGAAATACAAGTGGACAAACGATCAGAAATGTATAGATTGTCGGCTGCATGATCTTTTATTCTTCCTCTTCTTTCTGCGGCTCAAGGTCAAGTCCCAGCTCATGAAGCTGTGCCTCACTTACCTGGCTAGGAGACTGAGTCATCAGACAGGAGGCATCCTTAACCTTCGGGAATGCAATAACATCACGGATCGTATCTGCCTTTGCCATAAGCATAACAAGTCTGTCAAGGCCATATGCAAGTCCTGCGTGTGGCGGAACTCCATATTTGAAGGCATCCAGAAGGAATCCGAACTGCTCATGTGCAGCTTCTTTTGTGAAGCCAAGTGCCTCAAACATTCTTTCCTGAATATCATCCTGATGGATACGCACGCTGCCGCCGCCTCATTGCCGTTAAGAACGATGTCGTATGCTTTTGCACGAACCTTTCCCGGATCTGTGTCAAGAAGCGGAAGATCCTCCTCCATAAGCATGGTGAACGGATGGTGCATTGCTGTAAAACGGTTCTCCTCCTCGCTCCACTCAAAAAGCGGGAACTCTGTTACCCATACGAAACGATACTCATTTTTATCTAAAAGATCCATCTGTTTTGCAAGCTCAAGACGGAGTGCTCCCAGTACATCGTATACCAATTTTGTCTTATCTGCTGCAAAAAGAAGAAGATCTCCTGGCTTGCCGTCCATAGCTTTTACAAGAGCATCCATCTCTTCATCTGTCATAAACTTGGCGAAAGAAGACTTTCTGGTTCCGTCCTCTGCAATGGCAATGTATGCAAGACCTTTTGCACCATAACCTTTTACGAACTCAACAAGCTTATCGATCTTCTTTCTCGGCATTGCGCCCTGACCTTCTGCATTGATACCACGAACACTTCCGCCGTTCTCAAGCGCACCTGTGAACACACCAAATCCGCAGTCTTTTACGATATCACTGACATCATGAAGTTCCATACCGAAACGCATATCCGGCTTGTCGGAACCAAAACGATCCATAGCTTCCTGCCAGGTAATTCTCTGGATCGGGAGTTTTACATCGATATCCAGAACTTCTTTGAACAGGAATGCAAGATATCTCTCGTTAACATCGATAACATCGTCTACATCAACAAAGGAAAGCTCCATATCGATCTGCGTGAACTCCGGCTGACGGTCAGCACGAAGATCCTCATCACGGAAGCATCTTGCGATCTGGATATAACGATCAAATCCGGAGCACATCAGAAGCTGCTTGTACAGCTGCGGAGACTGTGGAAGGCCATAGAAGCTTCCCGGATGAACACGTGATGGTACCAGATAGTCTCTGGCTCCCTCAGGAGTACTCTTTCCAAGCATCGGTGTCTCAATCTCAAGAAATCCCTCTTCTGTAAAGAACTGTCTTGTAAGCTGGGCAACCTTGCTCTTCATCATGATATTTCTCTGAAGATCTGGTCTTCTTAAATCAAGATAACGATATTTAAGTCGGATCTCATCTTTTGTCTTGCTATTCTCCTCGATCGGGAATGGAGGAACATCTGCCTCAGCAAGAACACGGAGGGATTTTACACGAAGCTCGATCTCGCCAGTTGCAAGATTCTCGTTTACTGCTCCTCCACGTTTCTCTACGGTACCGGTTACAGCAATAACAAACTCACTACGCAGTTTACCTGCTTTTGTAAAGCCTTCCTCGTCAATGCTGCCATTCTCAAAAATCAGCTGCATGATCCCGGAACGGTCACGAAGATCCACAAATACAAGACCTCCTTTATTTCTGGCTTTTGCCACCCATCCCATTAATGTTACTTCTTTTCCGACCATCTCTGTGGTCACTTCTGCACATCGGCAAGTTCTGTGCAGTCCCTGCATGCTTTCAGCCATCTCTTTATCCTCCTCTGACTATTTTTTTTATAGTCATTTTAATTTACTCTGCTATCTCCGTTTTCAGACGGGCAGTTTCAGTCTCTGTTGAAAAATTCTACATACTCTGTATAACCATCTGCTGCCAGCTGGTCTTTCTGGAATTTTTTGTTCTTTTTCATGATAGAGATATTGATCTGTGTACCTGCACTTCTTTCCTCAGTTGCCTGTTTCAGGATATTCAGAAGCTTGTCTGCCGGCATGTTCTTCTCAATCAGATATGCTTTCTTGCCATTCTTGGTTGGAATCTCATAGCCTCTCTCAAGAAGCAGCATAACGATTCTCTCAAATCCAATGGAGAAACCACAAGCACAGGTATTATTTCCTGTAAATTTACCGATCATCTCATCGTAACGTCCGCCTCCACCGACGCTTCCGCCGAACTCATCCATGGAAATCTCAAAGATCGGACCTGTGTAATAGGACATTCCACGTACCAGTGTAGGGTCAAAGGACATTTTGAAGTCTGCTGTTTTTACAGATTCTACAGTGTTGATGATCGTTTCAAGATCCTCTGCAATACCTGCTTCCAGAACATCAGAAAGTTTTTCTTTAATATAACGAACACCCTCAACATCGTTGGTGATCTCACGGAAAAGTCCAAGATAAGTGTCAATGCTCTCTTTCGCAAAGCCCTCTTTCTCAAGCTCCTCTGCAACTCCCTCGATGCCGATCTTATCCATCTTGTCAAGAATAATAAAGACAGTATCAAAGCTCTCTGCCGGGAATCCGCTGTACTGAGCCATTGCCTTCAGGATCCTTCTGTCATTGATACGGATCGTAAAGTTATGGAAATCCAGTTTTCCAAGAAGTGTTGTAGTTGCAAGTACAAGCTCGATCTCAGCAAGATAGGTCGGCTCACCCAGGATATCGATATCACACTGCATAAACTGACGGAAACGACCTCTCTGCGGACGGTCAGCTCTCCATACATTTCCCATCTGAAGTGCCTTAAACGGAGCCGGAAGCTCGTTTGCATTATTGGAATAATATCTGGAAAGCGGTACGGTCAGGTCATAGCGAAGTCCGGAATCTGTCAGATCATTCTCTGTTTTTGCAGTATCCAGTTTCAGTTTCTCGCCTCTCTTCATAATCTTGAAGATCAGCTTTTCATTTTCACCGCCCTGCTTGCTGCAGAGATTCTCAATATGTTCTACACAGGGAGTTTCAATTGCGGAAAAACCAAAGGTTCCGTACGTCTCTCTGATCATATTCATCACATAGTTACGGATTGCCATTTCCTTCGGTAAAATGTCCTTCATTCCTGTAACCGGTTTCTTTTTTAATGCCATAGTTTCCTCCTTTATGAATCACCCTCTGAAATGCAAGAAACACCTGCATGTCAAAGTTTTTAATCTCATCGATCATCAGTCTTAAAACTTCATCATTTTCCAGAGCTTTCCGATATGGTCTGTCCATACTCAAAGCCGCATATACATCACATACTCTCAGGATCCTTGCACCCATAGGGATATCCTTTCCGCTTCTGTTGCTGGGATAACCGCTGCCGTCAAAATTCTCATGATGATAAAGAATACTTTCCAGAACATAATCGGAATATCCCTGGTCTTTCAGGATCTCATAACCTAATGTGGAGTGCATGCGAACATATTTCAGTTCTTCAATGACCATCGGATTCTGCTCTTGA
>OGQS01001834.1_pt1 | contig 10208 bp, 5 predicted proteins | sample 1553331 | NCBI WGS metagenome assembly OGQS01 (sample SAMEA2580012, study PRJEB22360) | human gut metagenome | biome: human gut; feature: human-associated habitat; material: faeces | place: Denmark | collected 2008/2010
TCAGAGCCCCCCGTACACCCCGAACACGGCGCGCAGGCACCCCTCGTCGAAGGGCGAGTTGTGCGCCACGAGCGGCAGCCCCTCGATACGGGGCGCAATCTGCTTCCACACGTCGGCGAAATCGGGCGCCTGGGCCGTATCCTCGTAGCTGAGGCCGTGGATGGCCGTGGTGAAACGGCTGTAAAAATTAGGACGCGGGCGGATCAGGCTGTAAAGCGTGTCGACCACCTCGCCGCCACGCACCACGACGACGCCCACCGAGCAAACGCTCGTACGCCGGCCGTTGGCCGTCTCGAAATCTATGGCTGCAAAATCTTTCATCGGTCAGGAGTGAATATCCTTCGCAAAGATACGGATTTTAACGCTTCCCGGTATCACCGGCAACGAAAAAACGGCCGCCTTTCCGAGGGCGGCCGTCGTTTCTGCCGGAGCGGGTTATTCGGTATACTCGTCGTCCGACGTGTCGGGCGTAACCCATGAATCGGCCGGGGTCAGCTCCTCGACCTCCGCCTCCGTCAGGAAGGCGTCTTTGTCGAACATGATGTCGTCGAAATAGTTGACCGTGCACTGGTAAGCGCCGTAGTTGTATGTCCAGTCCTTGGAGTAGATGCCGAAGATGGCCATGATATCGCCTTTCGCGCCGTCGCGGACGACGGGATACTGGGCGAAACGCGAATAACCGCTCGTGCGCACCGTATAGACCCCCTTCTTGTTGGTCGTCGAAGGCAGGGTGCTGTCATAGGTGAAAAGCACCGAACCGTAAAGGTTCGTACCGTCGTTGCTGAACGCCCAGCGGTACCAGACCTTGTTCATCACCGGACGGATGTCGGTATACATCCACGCGGGATAGATGTTCGACCCCACCGTCCCGTAACGGCACGTAACGCCGCGCAGGATCACCAGACGCCCGAAATACTGCTGCCCGTTCTGGCCGAAGAAATCGTCGCAGTTGGCCTCGGTGACCTCGAGGATCTCCTTGCCCAGCTCCAGCTGCGTCTCCTCGCCGAGGAACACGCGCTTGCGGATCTCCGTCGGGTCTTCGATGTTCGAGTTGGCATAGAATTTATGTTCGCCCACCTTGTTGTAGGAATCGGTAGGCCCCTCGCCCAGCGACAGCATCATGCGGTAGTTGCCGATATAGAGGCCCGAGACCTTGACATAGACCCAGTTCGAGGGGATCGTACCCGTGGCCTTGTCGAAACGCCCCATCGGATAGGTAAAATAGAGCCCCGTAGTGAGCTTCACCTCGATGGCACCCGAATCGTCCACCAGGTAGAGCGACTTGTAGACGTTACCCTCCTCGTCGCTCGACTGCACCTTGCCCTTGATGTAGTAATCCAGCCCGTCGGGCGACTGGCCGATCTGTACGTACTTCGTATCGCCCCAGCTCGAGTTGCTGCCCGTACCGCCGAGCGACTTGTGCTCATCGAGGAACATCTGTTTCACATCGGCGATGGAGATATGCTTCATCCCCGCGAAATCCTCGTCGGTATAGACTTTGGCAGGCTTCGGCGCATCGAAATCATTATAGCACCCCGTAACCGCAAACATCACGGCCAGCACGGCACATAACTGAAATATCTTTTTCATAATCGTCATATCGTATTAGAAGCGGAAATATACATTCAGGTAATAGGTCGTCCCCAGCAGGTAAAAGTACTTCGAATCGAACGGCACGTAGTACTGGATCGGCTGGGCGGCCGCACCCTCCTTGTTCACATAGGTACGGCGCGAAAGGCGCATCTGTTCGTAACCGCCCGTGCGGATCGTCTGGTCGTTGAGGATATTCTTCACCTCGAGGCTGAAGCCCAGCTGGTAGATGCGGTGGATGTACCAGTTCTTGCCGACGCTCAGGTTGAGCGTATAGGCCGAGTCGAATTTCTCCTGATCGCGCAGGTTCATCAGCGCCGTGTATTTCACGGCGCCGGGGAGCTGTGCCGCCTCGTCGGGGCGCAGTACCGTGGCATAAGCGGCACGGGTACGGCGCGCGGGGTTCATCGAGAGGTAGATACGGTCGTAATAGTTGAAATCGACCGAGGCGAACCAGTTGCGCGGGCCGCGGTAGCTCAGGCCGAGGTTGAGCGCCGTCTGGGGCGTGCTTTCGACGTAGAGGTCGTCCCAGAGCACCTTGTCGCCGCGGAGCACCTCCTCGCTGTTGTCGCGCGTCTGTGTGAAGTTGGCGTCCGACGTATAGCGGTAGTCGCCCAGGCTCAGGGCGCCGTTGAACGAGATGCCGCCCCAGATGGGAACCACGACGCCCACTTCGAGGCCGTAGTAACGCTTGTCGATGCCGCTCATGGCGAAGTTGGTGAACGACGACTGCGTATCGTCATAGTACGAGATGACCTTCGACTGGTCGGCGACCGAGGTATAGTAACCCGAAACGCGCGCCGTGATCCACGGCAGGTTGAGGTTGTACGACAGGTCGACGCCGAGTACCTTCTCGGAATCGAGGCCCGGCGTAGTCGTATTGCGGGTACGCGCCGAAACGAAAGCGTCGCGGAACTGCGGGGGATTGACCATGTAGGCCACATTGGCGTCGATGGCATGCGCACCCGAGAAACGGTACGAGAACTCGCCCTTGAGCTTGTAGGTCAGGTAGTCGAGCGTCTTCGATTTACCGAGCGAGTTGTTCGCGAAGAGTCCCTTGCGCAGCCGGCCGTCGCGCCACATGGCCGTGTAGCCGACCTCGCCGCCGAGGCTCATCGTGAAACCGCCGAACGAGGCGTAATACTGCGCCCAGACCTGTGCCTGGCGCAGGTTGGCGTAGTAATCGTAGCTGAACTTGTCGCCTTCCCCGACGCGGCGGGCCTCGCCGTGCTTGAGGTAATAATCCAGATCGTTCTGCGAAAGCAGCGGGTTGTAGTTGCCGTTGTCGCGCAGGGCGAACTTATCCACGTCGAGCCAGTAGTCGGCGCCGAGCAGGTCTTTCACCTGGTCATAGTACTCCGTGCGGTTGATACGCGCCGTCAGGCCTCCGCGCAGCACGGACTGGTTGCGGAACGTATGGGCGATGTTGGCCGCAAAATTGAAATCGCGCTGGTCGGTATGGCGCTCCTCGATCATGTAGATGCCCGAAGCCCCGGACTTGTTGCGGTTGTAGTTCATGCGGAACATGTTGTCGTAATCCATCAGGCTCTTGCTGGGGTCGGTGATCCACTCGCGCATCGAACGCAGCGCAAGGTCGTTGTACGTCCCCAGATCCGAACTCTCGATGCCCTCGGACAACTGGAGGATACGGTTCGTGTAGAAGCTGGGCAGGTAACGGTAGTAGTCGGGGCGCGGGTCGGGGCCATCCGTCCACGTCAGGGCCGAATAGCCGTTCTTGCCGAAGCGGAACGAAGCCGCGGCGGCAAGTTTGGTATTCGACGAAATGTCGAACCCGTAGTTGAGCATCACGATCGGCTCGTGGTAATCGCGCACGCGCGAGTTGCGCAGCTTGCCGTCCTGCTTGCCCACATTGGGGTTGTAATAGTTGTTACTCAACAGGTCGTAGGCTTCCTGCGTCGACGCCTGCTGCGCTCCGCGCTCGGTCGGTGCCCCCAGGATGGTCAGCGCCAGGTTGTGGCGATCGCCGCCGAAACGCTTTTCGACCGATGCGAAGTAACCGTAGGCATTGTAGTACACCCCGTCGACATAAGAGTTGCCGCCCTGGCGGGTCGAGAACGAGAAGGCGTACGACCATCCGTTGTCGAGCAGGCCCGAAGCGTAGGAAACCATCGCGCGGAAGCGGTACATCGAGTTGCCGTTCACGACGCTGGCACGGAAGCCCTTGCGCATCTGCGAAGCGCGCGCATTGACATTGGTCGTACCGCCGATGCCGTCGATGCCGTAGCCCGACGAGCGCAGCCCGGCGGTATTCTCCTGGTTACGCGTGGCGTCGTTCAGGCCGCTCCACAACGACCAGGGGCCATAGCCCGTCATGGCATCGTTGAACCGGATGCCGTTCAGGTAGATGCTCGAATACTGCGAGTCGTAACCGCGCACGTTGAAACGCATCTCGCTGAATTTATACGAGGCGATGTTGTTGAAGACATCCTTCGACGACGAAAGCGACGAAGGCAGCGACTGCCCGTCGGCCGCCGTATCGGAGTCGAACTCCGCGAACACGGCGTCGTCGATGACATACTGCACATCGGGGGACATCACCACCGAATTGAGGTTCTTGACCATCTTGTCGACACGGATCGCCAGGTCGAGGTTCTCGAACTCGGGGGCTTCGAATTTCAACTGGTATTCCCCTTTGGGCAACTGGTCGATATTGAAATTACCGTGGTTGTCGGTCATGACGGTGACGCCGAGCGGTTCGACGACCACCTTGACATTGCTCAGTGCGACACGGCCGTCACGCGAGACGACCTTGCCTTTGACGCCCCCGTCCTGGGCATACGCCCCGGCACAGGCCAGCGTGAGCAGGATAACAAGTAAAGCTCTGATCTTCATAATTACTTTGTTGGGTTATTTACCGATGTAAATGAATACGGGAAGGTGATCGCTGTATCCCCCCTGGAAATTGTTGCCCACGAACGTACGCAGCGGGTAGCCCTTGTACTGGCCTTCCTGCTGGAACAGATAGGGGACACGGAAAATATTGCCGTAATATTTCCCCTTGGGGGCACGCTCCAGCTTGAGCGAACCCGTCGAGCCGGTAGCGAGGTTCTCCGACACGACGATATTGTCGAACAGGTTCCACTGGTCGCGGTAGGCAAGCGAACCGATGCCCGCCTTCAGCATGTCGATAAAGGGATTGTAGTATCCGCCCGGTTGGAGCTTGCGGATGTTGCCTTCGGCGCCGAGCACCTCGGTGATACTCTTGTCGGTGGCGTCGTCGTTGAAGTCACCCATCATCACGACCTTGGTCGCGGGGTTGATCGCCAGCACCGAGTCGGCGGCATGGCGCATGATCTCGGCGGCGCGCTCGCGCTTGGGTGCCGAAGCCTCCTTGCCGCCCAGGCGCGAAGGCCAGTGGGCCACCATGAAATAGAACGGTTCCCCGTCGATCGTCCCCCACATCGTCACCACGTCGCGCGTGCGGAAATTCGGCAGGCTCTCCATCGTAAACGGAATCGGGGCGCTGCCCTCGAGCTTGAACACGTCGGGACGGTAGTAGAACGCCACGTCCACGCCGCGGGCATCGGGCGAATCGTAGTGCACGATGCGGTAATTGGCCGGGGCGAGTTTGGGCGTAGCGATCACGTCCTCCATGACATTGCGGTTCTCGATCTCCGAAACACCGATCACCACCGGGTAGTCCTTGTTGATGGCGGCGATGTCGAACAACACGCGCGAAAGGTTATTGATCTTTTTGGTGTACTTGGGCGTATTCCACTTCTTGGGCCCCTCGGGCGTAAACTCCTCGTCGTAAATCTCCGGGTTGCGGATCGTATCGAAGAGGTTTTCGAAGTTGTAGAAAACGACCTTGTAGGGTTTCTGGGCGAAGCAGGCGACGATCAGCGCTGCGAAAAGCCCGGTAAAAAGCAGTTTCTTCATATAGTTCAGATTAATTTATACCCCAGTCCGAGGGATTGTTCTGTGCCTTCACGTCGGCGGCAATGGCCTCGTCGAGCATCGTAAAGAATTTATAACCCGTTTTCTCTTCGATGTCGGCAACGCTCGTGATATATTGTTTTATATTCCCGGTCGTGGTTGAGGAATTTTCAGCCCAATAACCGATTGCCGCCAATTGCGATGCATCGGTAATCTGGTCGATCCGCTTCCCCGTCCTGCCGCTTTTGGTACGTAGCAGCACCTTCCAGCAATACTGTGGAATCGCGACCCGATTCCCCTCTTTATCCGTCGTATATCCCTGTACCCCATAAGTTCCCGTAACATTGTACAAGGTATCGGGATATGAAATATATTTCAGGGTAAGATCTTCCAAATCCCCCCACGACCCGCTATTAAAATCAGGATCCTGAGGCATAATATTGGTCGAATAGAACGTCTGCTCATTCAATAGCGAAGAATAGCTGACATAACGATGGTAGGACATACACTGATGCCCGCGGATAGGCCGCCCATTATATGAACCGCGGCTCAAATCGACCTGAAATTCCTCCGGCACTTCAGGATCGTATTTCCATGCATTAGAACGCTCATATTTTCCAACCCGGTAACAGGAATGGATCGGATAGGCGACCCAGTTGGCGATACGTTTCTTCGTGTCGTAGCAAATCGTAAAGTTACGTGCCGTCACGGTCGAAGAGAGCGGCGCATAATGTGTTACGTAACGGTAGTCGGGAGCTTCGACATAGGCGGGCAATTCCGCCCACGCATGATCCATCGATGCCGGAACCGAGTAGTCCGCCTGGTCGATCGTCAACGTGAATTCGTGTCCGCCGTCGAAAACGACATCGACCGCAGCCCGGCGCGAAGCGCCCGTTTCGTTTTTGTCCAGGTAGAGGTAAATGACCTCGCTTGCGGCGACCAGCTGCGCCGATTTGGTCGTGGCTTGCGTCCTGCGCGACGTCCAGCACCAACTGCCGCCTTCGGTCACGGTGACGGTATAAGCCGTACCCACGGGCCCCGTCAGCACGAGCCGAGGGTCGGTCGCATAGCCTTTGGCAGCGAGCGTGGTCGTCTCCGTATCGAGGAACAGCGCGGAAATATTCGCCGGGGTGTCGTCGTCGGAGGACCCGCAGCGCCCGAAAACCAGCAGGAGCGCCCCGAGCACCATAGCCCGTCCAAAAAGTTTCAATAACCCTTTTGTCAAAATCATGTAGGAATTTGCAGATAAAAATGTCAGGTAGAAAATCCGACAATCATCCCCGGCGGAAGCCAATCCGCCGGGGATGGATTATAGGAAAACACCTACTTTCTTATTTTGAATAAGTAACCGTGATCGCAGTAATACTTACCGCTCCAAGAGTCGGGAATATCGAAAACTGCGTAAGGTTCTTAGCACTGAGGTTGTCAATTACAAACGTAAACGGTTCGTTATTATTTACATCAGACGGAGTCTCGTTGCTGATTGCTATAGCATCCTTCGCAAGTTGCTCTTTCATCTTATCAAGTGTGTCTTTTGTATATGTGTACCCAACCGGAAAAATACCGATAGCACGTCCTTTATAAGGCTCACGAATGGTCACCTCAATCTTCTCAATCGTCCCATCAACGGCAGGAATCTGCACGAACGATCCAAAAGCCGAATTGTCTTTTACATTAATCTGTAAACATTCCTTTCCGCTGCTACCACCAGCTGCTTTACCCGACCATTCGCCGAAAGTATTCGTATATGTAAATTTGGCATAGGCTCCACTTTTCCCGCCGATAGCGATAATATCGTCCAACGTAAGGGTAATCTGCTGGCCGTCCCCGCCCGCTCCGGATTTCCCGGCCTGCGAAATCGCAACGGTTTTGGTATCCACAGCCGCGCCGTCCTTCATCAGTTTGATGGTCAGCGTGGCGGTGATAGCCTGCTCCGTCGTGTTTTCCTTGGGCGTCACGGTTACGACCATCCCGTTTACGAAGGTCGTGAACTGCTCCGATTTATCCGTAGCGGCTTCGATCGTGCAGTCGTCGGCATTGGCAGCCGTGACCGTCACGGTCTTGGCATTGTCCGTCGCAGCGAAAGAAAGCGACATCGGGTCGAGCTTGGTAATCGCCGGGTCGGTCGAAGGCTCGCCCATGAAAGCTGCCACATCCTCGGGACGCTGCGGACAAACCTGCGCGGCATTGCTGTTCACCGAAGCGTAACCGGTAATATCCCCGGTGGAACCTGCCACGAACTGCGTCCCTACGAGCCCGGGCATGGCCTTCTGCACGAATACCGTCATGTTACCGGCCGAGGTCGTAAACGTATGCTTTCCGAAAGCTTCGTTCGTAGTCCAGTCGGCAGGCGTAGCAGGGGCGGTCACACCCTTGACCGTCACGACCATACCCTGGTATTCGGCCAGCTTAGCGGGATCGACTACGACAGGCGTGATGGTCTCTGTACCGATCTTTTCGATCTCGACCCAGTCGGCACCCTTGCTGCCGGTAACCTCGTACAGGCCGTTGTAACTTACGATACGCGCTTCGCCCTTTTTCAGCGTCACCTTCACCTTGTCACCCTTGACAAACGTAAAGCCATCGTCATAGGGATCGGTATACTTACCGCTGCCGTAGAGCGTGATACCGTTCTTGGCGGTAGTCGCCCCCGGGGTCATCACCTGAAGGTTCTGGCCGTTGAAATTCCCGCCTTCCTTGTCGGTTACGACGACAGCTTCGAAACAATAATCTTTCGTTTCGTTAATCACCTTTTGCGTTGAACCCGCAGCTTCACACAAGGCAATTAGTTCTGGGATAGTAGTCGTAACGGTTTCGCCCGGAGTCGGAGTGTCACCATCGAATGAAATCTGCTGTCCACCAACACCTTCAGCCAAAGTCACATCATCCAGTCGATGAGCATTGTCAACATTGGAGGTGAAGCGGATATAAAGCGTCGTTGTATTCTCAGGCAAAGTGAAATCTGCTGTAGCCAAGTCCCAACGCCCACTGGGATCTACCCCCTTGGCAAATGAATATATGATAGGCGACGACCATGCCGAACCGTCATTACTCAACTGCACACGAAAATCGTCATGAATAAAATCACTGCCGGCATCTTGCGAATAACGTTCTGCACCAAACGAAAGTTTGAGATTCCGTGCGCCAATGGAAATTTTCTCGATCGTAAATACAGCACTAGCCCCAAAGAATAGATTGTTTGCACCGGAGCCCTCATAATCCGAATAGTCACTATTAGATGTCGAATTAGCACGAGCGGACATCCCATTGTAGGAATATGTCACAGCATCAGCACCGGTTCCCGAATGGTTTTCCCATCCGTTGAACTGGTCTAGATAAGGCCACGATTCTCCCTTGCTGCCATAGGTTTTGGTAGCCTGCTCCTTATCGAAATCGTTAGCATAGATAGCATCGCCCGTGGGGGGGGGGGTAACCCCGCTGCCGTACTGTTTTACGGCTACGGACGACTCGGCCTGACCCCATTTGCCGAATTCGGGGTGGATAAGCGTGAAGGAGATTTTGCCTTCGCGCAGGTTCGTACCGGCGGGCAGCTCGGAAACCGTAACGGAGATCGTTCCGTTGCCTTTGCCGCTCATCGGGGAAATGGTAGCCCAATCCAGGTTACTTGCAGTAACCGTCCATTCGCAGTTCGCCGTGATGGCAACGGTCTGCGTCGTCGCCGTCTCATCGGTGAAATCAAGCGCCGTCGGATCCGCCGTCAACTTCGGCGTCAGCGACTTGTCATCATCATCGGAGCATCCCGTAAATGCCGTGGCAGCCACGAGGAAGAATGCGCCGAACAACAACCTAAAAAGATGTTTACTCATAAAAAATAGTTTTAATTAGGTGATTATAAACTAATATCTGTACACAATAAATGACTTACGATTCTTCCGTTTTTTCAAGGGGAAACTATTACAAAGATAGTTTTTATTTCAAAAATACAAAAGGATTTCGGCATATATTTACTGTTAATATTCCGTTACATAGCAAAAAAAACGTTCCATGCTGCTTCGAAAGGGACAACCCGTCCGGCAGACAGCCTCATCCGCTCCCAAATTAAGGCTCCGGCGGAGGGGGGGGGCTCCCGCCCCGAACCGTAAAATCCCCGGGGTACCTTCGGCCAGACAAAAAAACCGCCCCGGAAACCGGGACGGGCGAAGTTTCAAGGCTGGTTGGCGGATTGCATCGGCAGGGGTCATAAATCGACATCGTTTCTGACGCTGCAAAATTACCCAGCGGTTATTTCATAGTTGCGACAATCCCATAACAATCCCGGGAATATGGCATTGCACGCATGTTGCATCAGCCGGCAAAGCCCGTCGGCAACACCATCCGGCCGCAAAAGCAGCCAGCCCGGACTGTAAACGTCCGGGCTGGCCGTGCCGAATAACGGGTTCGGCAACGATTGCAATACGACAGCGGCCGATCCCACACAGCGGCCGCGCAGGGATCACGCCCTATTCCCACTCGATCGTTGCGGGCGGTTTCGAGGAGATGTCGTAGACGACGCGGTTGACCCCTTTGACTTTATTGATGATGTCGTTCGACACATTGGCAAGGAACTCGTAGGGCAGGTGCACCCAGTCGGCGGTCATGCCGTCGGTCGAGGTCACGGCACGCAGTGCGACGCAACTCTCGTAGGTTCGCTCGTCGCCCATCACGCCGACGCTCTTCACCGGGAGCAGGATCGCTCCGGCCTGCCATACCTTGTCGTACAG
>OGQS01001841.1_pt1 | contig 10185 bp, 10 predicted proteins | sample 1553331 | NCBI WGS metagenome assembly OGQS01 (sample SAMEA2580012, study PRJEB22360) | human gut metagenome | biome: human gut; feature: human-associated habitat; material: faeces | place: Denmark | collected 2008/2010
CGCGACTAAAATCACAAATATGCCTTATTGGGGGCAATGGCTTCGTCTGTAGTTCGCTTAATGAATTAAATAGTAAATTGACATATTTTTTGAAAGCGGTTATGATATATTATGTCTGCCTTATAGGGCAAAGAATGAAGTGGAGGAGTTTATGTATCAGTTTTTTATACAGCCTGATAGTATTAAAGAAGAGGAGATTTGGATTGCAGACCCGCAGGATGTAAATCACATTCGTAATGTTCTCCGTATGAAAAAGGGAGAAAAAGTTTCTCTTTGTTGCGAAGCAAAGGGAAAGGAGTACATTTGTAGTATAGAAGAGATAGAATCAGATATCGTCAAGGCGGCAATTATTGATATTAACGGAGAGTCGAGAGAACTGCCGGTAAAGATTACGCTTTTTCAAGGACTTCCAAAGAGTGACAAGATGGAACTTATCATTCAAAAAGCGGTAGAACTCGGGGTGGCAGAGATTGTGCCGATGGCAACAAAAAGAGCGGTTGTAAAGCTTGATGCGAAGAAGGCGGCAAAGAAAGTACAGCGATGGAATGAGATTGCAAAAAGTGCGGCTAAGCAGTCAAAGAGAGGTCTGATTCCAGAAGTAAAGCCCGTAATGTCTTTTAAAGAAGCTGTGGAATATGGAAAGAGTATGGATATGCTACTCATTCCGTATGAGGATGCCAAGGGAATCGCACATTCCAGAGAAGTGGTAGAAACAGTAAAAGATAAAAAGAGTCTGGGAATTTATATCGGACCGGAAGGTGGTTTTCCGGAAGAAGAGGTTTCTCTTGCGATGAAAGCAGGAGCAGAACCGGTTACACTTGGGCACCGCATTTTGCGGACGGAAACGGCAGGAATGACATTACTTTCTATATTAATGTTTATGTTAGAAGAAGATTGATTTGGTGTAGATAGTAGAAATTTAATTGATGAAAAGTCAAACAGAGGATACTCTGTTTGACGATAGAATTTTAACAGGAGGACAAAATGGCAGGTTCATCATTTGGGACATTGTTTTGTATGACAACATGGGGAGAAACACACGGAAAAGGTGTGGGTGTTGTAGTGGACGGTTGTCCGGCAGGCCTTTCTCTTTGTGAGGAGGATATACAGAAGTATTTGAATAGAAGAAAGCCGGGACAGTCAAAGTACACAACAAAGCGAAAAGAAGATGATAAGGTGGAGATTTTATCGGGAGTTTTTGAGGGAAAGACAACAGGAACTCCAATTTCTATGGCGGTATTTAATAAAGACCAGCATTCAAAAGATTACTCTGCAATCAAGGATATTTACCGTCCGGGCCATGCAGATTATACATTTGATAAGAAGTATGGTTTCCGTGATTATCGCGGTGGCGGCCGTTCTTCAGGAAGAGAGACAACAGCAAGAGTAGCAGCAGGTGCAGTAGCAGCAAAAGTATTAAAAGAACTTGGCATTGAAGTATTTGCTTATACAAAAGCAATTGGGCCAGTTCAAATTGATGAAAATAGATTTTCAAAAGAAGAACGAGATAAGAACGCATTATATATGCCGGATGCACAGGCAGCAGCACAGGCGGAAGAGTATCTTCAGGAGAAAATGAAAGAGTTAGACTCCTGTGGTGGCATTGTGGAATGTGTAATTACAGGAATGCCCGTCGGTGTTGGTGAGCCGGTATTTGATAAATTAAGTGCGAATCTTGGAAAAGCAATTTTATCTATCGGAGCAGTAAAAGGCTTCGAAATCGGAGATGGATTTGCGGCGGCAGCAAGTGCTGGTTCTGAGAATAATGATGATTTTTATAATGATAATGGTACGGTGAAAAAGAAAACGAATCATGCAGGTGGTGTGCTTGGTGGAATGAGCGATGGTTCAGTAATTACATTTCGTGCAGCATTTAAGCCAACTCCATCGATTGCACAGCCACAGCAGACAGTAAATAGAGATGGCAAAGATACAGAAATTGTAATTCACGGAAGACATGACCCGATTATTGTGCCAAGAGCAGTCGTTGTTGTAGAGACAATGGCAGCGGTAACTGTTCTTGATCTGCTGCTTCAGAATATGGGGAGCCGCTTAGATAGCGTAAAAAACTTCTACGAAAATGAGAAAAAATAAGGATAGAGGTTGTACATTTGCTTTGTTTATGATAAAATTAAATTTATGTGTAAAGTTAAGGAGAGTATATGTATAAGTTATTAACGAAAGATGGCATGGCCAAACGAGGAGAGTTTGAGACAGTCCATGGTACGATACAGACTCCTGTTTTTATGAATGTAGGAACAGTAGGAGCAATCAAAGGTGCTGTAAGCACGGATGACCTTCGTACAATCGGAACGCAGGTGGAGCTGTCTAATACCTATCATCTTCATGTAAGAACAGGTGATAAACTAATCAAACAGTTTGGCGGGCTTCATAAATTTATGGGATGGGATAAACCAATCCTTACCGATTCTGGCGGATTTCAGGTGTTTTCTCTGTCAGGTCTTCGAAAGATAAAGGAAGAAGGCGTATATTTCCAGTCACATATTGATGGACATCATATTTTTATGGGACCGGAAGAAAGTATGCAGATTCAGTCTAATCTTGGTTCTACGATTGCGATGGCATTTGATGAATGTCCTTCAAGTCGGGCAGACAGAACCTACATTCAGAATTCTGTTGACAGAACAACAAGATGGTTAGAACGCTGTAAAAAAAAGATGCAGGAATTAAACAGCCTGCCAGATACCGTAAATCCACACCAGATGTTATTTGGTATTAATCAGGGTGGTATTTTTGCGGATATCCGTATCGAGCACGCTAAAAGAATCAGTGAGCTTGATTTAGATGGTTATGCAGTTGGCGGACTTGCAGTAGGAGAGACACATGATGAGATGTACTATATCCTTGATGAAGTTGTTCCATATCTGCCGGAAAATAAACCAACTTACCTTATGGGTGTAGGAACCCCAGCAAATATTATTGAGGCAGTTGACAGAGGAATCGACTTCTTTGACTGTGTATATCCTTCCAGAAATGGAAGACACGGACATGTGTATACGCATCATGGAAAGTTAAATCTTTTTAATAAGAAGTTTGAATTAGACCCCCGCCCAATCGAGGAAGGATGCCAGTGTCCGGCATGTCGGACATACAGCAGAGCCTATATCAGACACCTGCTCAAGGCAAAAGAGATGCTTGGAATGCGTCTTTGTGTTCTTCATAACCTGTATTTCTATAACCATTTAATGGAAGAAATACGTGGAGCAATTGATGAACACCGCTACAAAGAGTTCAAAAAAACCACATTAGAAGGTTTTTTGACACCGGAAGAAGAATACCGGTAATATATTATATAGAAGAATAACGGAGGTAAGGACATGTTATTAGCACAGAGTGCGAGCGCAAGCTCATCTATTACAATGATCATTGCATATGTCATTCTTTTTGGAGCGATTATCTACTTTATGACAATCCGTCCACAGAAGAAGCAGCAGAAAGCAGCAGACGAGATGCATGCAGGAATGCAGGCTGGAGACAGCGTATTGACTACAAGCGGATTCTATGGCGTAATCATCGACATCATGGATGACACTGTAATCGTAGAATTTGGTAACAACCGTAACTGCAGAATCCCAATGCAGAAAGATGCTATTGCAGCAGTGGAGAAGCCAAATCTTACAAAGACAGAAGAAGAGTAGTTTCGGTTAGCGGGACAGACGAAAAATGAAAAAGCAGATATCCTATATTTGTGACTCTATCACTGCGGGTTGAATGTTCGCCTCCGGGTTCACATTCAATCCTCGCTAAGGCCACAAATATAGGATATCTGTTTTTTGCTAAATTGAAAGTACTCTCCAGTTTAACAAAGACAGAAATTAAGAGACCGCCAATATATAAAAAATGCGCCTTAGAGCAAGCTCTTAATGCGGACGAGCATTAAGAGCGCAGTGATACGAAGCATTTTTTATATATTGGCGGTCTCTTAATTTCATCTCTCTTGTTCTAAACAGAGAACCCTTTTCATAGGCTATAAAAAAGCCTTTGGTGCAGCCTATGGATGGAATTTCGTATAAAAAATGGATGGAGCGTGCAGCAGGCCTGTTTCTTTCTGCATTAATTGCAGTATTACTCACAATGCTATTTTTAGCAGTGTTTGCATTTGCCATGTTGAAAGGTAATCTTTCCGCTTCCGTAGAAAAAATTGGTTTAATTGTTATGAGTGTGATGGCTTGTTTTGTCGGGGGATTTTTGTGTGGGAAAAAGAATATAAAAAAACGGTATTTATGGGGGCTTGGCGTAGGTGTTTTATATTGCTTGTTTTTTGGAGTAATACGTGTCGGGATGGGGCAGGCATTTGTGACAGATACAACAGCATTTTTTACAATGATGCTGTATTGTGCGGCAGGAGGAATGCTTGGAGGAATGTTAAGCTAAAAAGTTCTTTTCTTACGGGAGGGTTTGTGTTATAATAATCTACAAAGTGTCATCTTAGATGCTTTACATACTAGATCATGAAGTGAGGAGGCGTTATTAATGAAACGTGTAAAGACACTGACCGGAAACAAAACTTACGGTACTACAATGTGTAAAGGTGGATGCGGCGAGTGCCAGACATCCTGCCAGTCTGCCTGCAAGACATCTTGTACAGTAGGTAACCAGACTTGCGAGAGTAATAAATAATTAGAGAGCACAACAGGAAGAATGCTTCCTGATATATGCTTGAAGTAGGGTGGACTGTCTTTTTTGTCAGTTCACCTTATCTCTTGTATGGAAAAGTATGTTTGCAGAGATTACTTTATTGTAAGTTGAAAATATTGTATACAGGAATGTTCTGTATTATATATCTATTTTAAAGTTAGCAGGACATATCTTCAAATTAAAAATATATTTTAGAAAATTAAGTATAAAAAACTATAAAAGAAATAGAAAGGGATATTTAACGTGATTCACCAGTATAAAAATAATGGATATAATATTGTCATGGATGTGTGCAGTGGTGCCATTCATGTTGTTGATGATGTAACTTATGATGTCATTGCTTTATATGAAGAAAAAAGCTTAGAAGAAATAGAAAATGAACTTTCTTACAGCAAGGAAGATATTGAGGAAGCATATAAAGAGGTAACTTCTTTAAAAGAAGAGGGACTTTTATTTACAGAAGATATTTACGAAGATTATATTAAAGAGGTAAAGAGCAGAAAGACAGTAGTAAAGGCACTTTGCCTGCATATTGCGCATGATTGTAATCTTGCCTGCCGCTATTGTTTTGCAGAAGAAGGAGAGTATAAAGGACACCGTGAACTTATGAGTGCAAAGGTTGGAAAGGCTGCCCTTGATTTCCTTGTAGCCAATTCTGGAAACCGTCATAATCTTGAAGTTGACTTCTTTGGCGGTGAGCCAACAATGAACTTCGGTGTTGTAAAGGAAGTTGTAGAATATGGACGTTCTCTTGAAGAAAAACATAACAAACATTTCCGTTTCACTTTGACAACCAATGGTGTGCTGTTAAATGACGAGATTATGGAATTTGCCAATAAAGAAATGGACAACGTTGTTTTAAGTGTCGATGGACGTAAAGAAATCCATGATTACATGCGTCCTACAAGAAATGGTAAGCCAAGCTATGACCTTATCATGCCGAAGTTTATCCGTTTTGCAGAGTCCAGACATCAGCAGAAATACTATGTAAGAGGAACATTTACCAATAGAAATCTTGATTTTTCCAAAGATGTTCTTCATCTTGCAGACTTAGGATTTGAACAGATTTCCATGGAACCAGTTGTTGGACAGCCAGAAGAGCCGTACGCAATTCAGGAAAAAGACCTTCCACAGATTTTTGATGAGTATGACAGACTTGCAAAAGAAATGATTAAGAGAGAAAAAGCAGGAAAAGGCTTTAATTTCTTCCACTTTATGATTGACCTTACAGGTGGTCCATGTGTAGCAAAAAGACTTTCCGGCTGTGGAAGCGGAACAGAGTATTTAGCAGTAACACCGTGGGGAGATTTATATCCTTGCCACCAGTTTGTAGGAGAAGAGAAATTCCTTCTTGGTAACGTTTTTGATGGAATCAAGCGTACCGATATTTGTGACGAATTCCGTTCCTGCAACGTATACACAAAGAAAAAATGTAAAGACTGTTTTGCGAGATTCTACTGTAGCGGCGGCTGTCCTGCAAACTCTTATAATTTCCATGGAACAATTGATGATTCTTATGATTTAAGTTGCGATATGGAGCGTAAGAGAGTAGAATGCGCAATTATGATTAAGGCTGCATTAGCAGATACAGAAGGCGAAGAAGAATAGATGGAAAAGTGGTTTATCGCTTCAAAAAGAGCAGATTTTAATAAAATTGGTGAGATATTTCATATCAGCCCGGTAACGGCGCGTCTGATGAGAAATAGGAGCTTAACAACAGTTAGGGAAATGCAGCGTTATCTTTATGGCTCTCTGTCTGATTTATATGATTCTCATCTTTTGAAAGATGCCGATAAGGGAGCGGAAATCATAAAAGAGAAGATAGAAACAGGCAAAAAGATTCGGATTATTTCGGATTATGATGTAGATGGTGTTTCATCAAACTATATTTTATATCAGGGATTAAAACGCTGTGGTGCGGATGTTGATTATAAGATTCCTGACCGTGTGGAAGACGGTTATGGAATTAATGAACATCTGCTAGAAAAGGCAGCAGGGGACGGAATTGATACGATTATCACCTGTGACAATGGAATTGCGGCAGCAGAACAGATTGCTTATGGAAATTCTTTAGGACTCACCCTGATTGTGACAGATCATCATGATATTCCGTTTCAAAGGCAAGAAGATGGAAGCATTTCTTATAATTTGCCGTCAGCCGCTGCCGTTATTAATCCGAAGCAAAAAGATTGTCCGTATCCATTTGAAAATATATGCGGAGCGGTTGTTGTCTACAAGTTTATTCAGGTGCTTTACGATTTGTTTGGAATTGACCGTAGAGAAAGTGAAGCATTTCTTGAGATTGCGGCGATGGCAACAGTATGTGACGTTATGCCATTGTGTGATGAGAACCGTATTATCGTAAAGGAAGGCCTGCAACGGATACAGCATACGAATATTACCGGGCTGCAAGCTTTAATTGAGGCAAATCATCTTGAAGAAAAAAAGATATCTTCTTATCACTTTGGATTTATTCTCGGTCCGTGTATTAATGCTTCCGGTCGTTTGACCTCTGCAAAAGATGCGTTAGAACTTCTTCTATGCGAAGATAAAGAACTTTGCAGGCAGAAAGCAGAAGCACTCACACAGCTAAATGCAGAGCGAAAAGAAATGACAGCTAACGGGGTAAAAGCTGCAAAAGAATATCTCGAAAGCACCGGACATGGAAACGATAAGGTACTTGTTGTATATCTTCCAAACTGTCACGAAAGTATCGCCGGAATTATTGCCGGAAGAATGAAAGAATATTACCATAAGCCAGTATTTGTCATCACAAGAACAAAAGAAGGATTAAAAGGCTCTGGCCGTTCTATCGAAGCCTATCATATGTATAAGGAAATGAACAAAATCAAGGAATGTTTCGATAAATTCGGTGGGCACCCGATGGCAGCAGGATTTTCTATGCAGGAAGACCGCTTAGAAGAATTCCGGGAAAAATTAAATGCCAACGCAACCCTTACCGAGGATGATTTCGCAGAAAAAGTTCACATTGATGTAGCCTTGCCGATATCTTATTTATCCGAAAGTCTCATCAATGAATTTGAATTACTAGAACCATTTGGAAATGAAAACACAAAACCGCTCTTTGCACAAAAAGACCTTTACATAAAAGGAATGCGGGTACTCGGAACAACAGGCAGATGTTTAAAACTCTTCCTGTCGGATGCCAATGGAACAAGCATAGATGCCATGTATTTTGGAGAATCCGATGGATTTTTAGAAGAACTCATCTCTTTTTGTGGAAAAGAAGAGGCACAGAGAATTCAAAAAGGCCTGTCACATCATATATGGATGGATGTGACTTATTATCCACAGGTAAATGAATGGCGAGGGCAGAAGAATATCCAAATCGTCATCCAGAATTATCGTTTTAAAAATTTATGAGATAAATTTTTTAGTGCTTCTTTCGCATATTTTTTTGTCTGTTTAGATTCCCAATTAATAAAAAAATATCCTAATTTGACAAATAAGGCGAGAATCAATAGAATAATATGAGGATAAAAAGAGAGATACATCAAAATCGCTATGAATTAAGAGATAGATAAGGAGAAAATATGGAACAGGAGAAAAAACAGCCAGATGTCAGATTGATAGGATTAGATTTAGATGGAACAACGCTCACTTCAGATAAGGTGTTAACTCCACATACAAAGGAAGTACTTGAGAAATGTCTTGCGGAAGGGATTCAGGTTTTACCGGCAACAGGAAGAGTAAAATCGGGTATTCCAGAATATTTAACACAGATTGAAGGAATGAGATATGTTATTTTATCCAATGGTGCAAGTGTATTAGATTTAAAAGAGGATAAAGTTCTTTATCAGAATTGTATTCCGTGGGAGAGAGCATTGGAGTTATTCGATGTGTTAGAAACATATGATACATTTTATGATATTTATGCATTAGGAGCTGGCTGGTGTGAGGCTCGCTTTTATGATAATGTAGAAAACTATGGAATTGAGAAACATATCGAGAAGCTGGTTCGTACATCACGCAATCGTATTGATGATTTAAGAGAGTGGATGAAAGAAAATAAAGCTCCAGTGGAGAAGATAAATATGTTCTTTGCAAAGGAAGAAGACAGACAGAGAGCTTTCCGTGAACTTGGAAAGATAGAAGATTTGGCGGTTACCTGTTCTCTTGGTAATAATCTTGAGATTAATGGGGCAACTTGTAATAAAGGAGATGCGATGCTCAATCTTGGAAAAATTCTTGATATTCCGATAGAAAGTATTATGGCGTGCGGCGATGGCAATAACGATTTTGAGATGGTTAAGATGGCTGGTGTCGGTGTTGCTATGAAAAACGGAGAAGAGTCTTTGAAAGAGGTTGCAGATTTTGTGACAAAGACAAATGATGAGGAGGGCGTAGCATACGCTATCGAGCATTTTTGTAATGTGTAAGTAGAAATAAACGTTTTTCTGTTGTTTTTTACATAAAAAATCTGTTATAATTAATCATAAGAAGAAAAAGCGCGAAGATAAAAGTCTGTGCTTAATAGTTTTATGCCTGATTTGGGGGCAGAAAGGGTGGACAAAGTGAAAAAACTTGAAGATTATGTCATTAATATTCCAGATTTCCCAAAGCCGGGAATTATTTTCAGAGATATTACCTCTATTTTACGTGATCCGGAGGGACTGAAACTTAGCGTACATGAATTGATGCATTGCTTAGAGGGAACAGAGTTTGACGTAGTTGTTGGAGCGGAATCCCGTGGATTTTTATTTGGTATGCCTCTTGCTTACAATAAAAGCAAGGGATTTGTTCCTGTCCGTAAGAAAGGAAAGCTGCCAAGAGAGACTGTAAGCAAAGAATATGCTTTAGAGTATGGAACAGCAGAGATTGAAATCCATAAAGAGGACATTCGTCCGGGACAAAGAATCGTATTTGTGGATGACCTTTTAGCAACTGGTGGAACAGCAAAGGCTGCGATTGATCTGATCGAAGAACTTGGTGGCGTTGTCGTAAAGGTTCTGTTTGTTATGGAACTTGAGGGATTGCATGGCCGTGATGTATTAAAAGGCTATGATGTAGAGTCTGTTATTACTTATCCTGGAAAGTAATTTTGAAGGAAAAGAAACTGTGTGATGGAATTTTTTGGAAGCACAGTTTCTCTTTGTGTAAAAATTGTTCTGTAGTTATAAAGTTGAATTTCTATTTGCAATTTCTTTCTTTAAATCCTGCATTTTGCTTTACAAAAAGAAGAAAATGGAGTATTATGAAATATACTTAATTTTACAGAATAGGTGGAAGAATAGAGTGGAACATTTAAATTTATTACAGAGAATAGAGAAGAAGTCTTCCGAGTTCAGTAAAGGACAGAGAAGACTGGCTCAGTATATTACAGAGAACTATGATATTGCGGCATATCTTACTGCTTCAAAGCTTGGAAAGGAAGCAGGAGTCAGTGAGTCTACAGTGGTTCGTTTTGCTTATCAGCTTGATTACGAGGGATATCCAGAGCTGCAGAAGGCAATTCAGGTTATTGTAAAGACAAACTCAAACTCCATTCAGAGAATGTCCCTTTCC
>OGQS01001851.1_pt1 | contig 10125 bp, 8 predicted proteins | sample 1553331 | NCBI WGS metagenome assembly OGQS01 (sample SAMEA2580012, study PRJEB22360) | human gut metagenome | biome: human gut; feature: human-associated habitat; material: faeces | place: Denmark | collected 2008/2010
CTCCTCTGCCTGTTTCTTTTTTTGCATACTCCTGTACACACTGTAAAAAATCCCCGTACTCCATGTTACTCTCCTTTGCATAAAATATTAATTTAAATATACTTGAAAATTCAAGATATTCACAAATAAATAATGGATTATTCCGGACGTGCCGGCTGATTTATGGATTGCTCCATTGTTGAATTTTAAGAACCTTTTACACAAAATACTGCCTGTGAAAAAGGATTATTGAAAATCTGTTATTAGTATATGCTATCTTTTAATATTTGTCAACTAATATTTTTTTGTTATGAATAAGCATTTACATTCCTGCCGGAAGCGATTATAATTTCTAACATATACTACAGCAAGGAGAACCATATGCTTACTTACTCTTTTGATAATACCGGCTCTGACAGCCTTTACGAACATTTATACAAATGTATTAAAAATGATATATTATCCGGTGAACTTGCACCGGATTACAAACTGCCTTCCAAACGCTCTTTTGCCAAAAATCTCGGCATCAGCACCATTACCGTTGAAAATGCATATGCCCAGTTAATTGCCGAAGGATACATCTATTCCCTGCCCAAAAAAGGCTACTATGTGACCGATATTGCGGCTGTAGGACAGCCTGTTTTTGCTGCTTCCTATTCACATTCACAGCCTGAAAATACGAATTTTTTGTCTGCCGCCCATACATCTTTAACATTTTCAAAACAACCTGATGCAGATACTTCTTATCAGATTGACTTTTCGACCAATCACGCAAGCGGCGCCAATTTTCCGTTTTATACATGGGCAAAGCTGATGAAGGAAGTCATGTCTGACTGCAGCAGCGAATTGCTGACCCCTTCTCCTGCTGCCGGCATTTTAGAACTGCGTGAAGCCATAGCACGGCATTTGTCCGATTTCCGCGGCATGAAAGTCCTGCCGGAACAGATTATTGTCGGTGCCGGTACGGAATACCTGTACGGTCTTTTAATCCAGCTTTTCGGAACAGATCAGACCTTTGCCGTTGAAGACCCCGGATACAGCAAAATCCGCATGATTTATGAAAGCCACGGCGTAGACTGTCTGTGTCTTCCTTTGGATAATGAAGGAATTCATATGGCGGCGCTTTCTGCCTGCAATGCGGACATTTTACATTTATCGCCGTCACACCACTATCCGACCGGTATCGTAACCCCGGTCAGCCGCCGCTACGAACTGTTAGGCTGGGCTTCCAAAGAGCCTTCCAGATACATCATTGAAGACGATTATGACAGTGAATTCCGCCTGCTTGGCAAACCGATTCCGTCATTGCAAAGCATTGATGTGATGAATAAGGTTATTTATATGAATACCTTTACCAAAAGTCTCGCACCGACAATCCGTATCAGTTACATGGTTCTGCCGCTCCCGTTAATGGAGCAGTTTAACCGGCGGCTTGGCTTTTATTCCTGTACGGTATCAAATTTTGAACAATATACGTTAGCGCAGTTTATGAATTCAGGATCATTTGAGAAACATATTAACCGACTGCGTAACTATTATCAGCAGAAAAGAGACAGGATCCTGGAAGCATTTTTACAAGGAGCATTGAAAACTAAAATCAAGATTCTGGAAGAAGATGCAGGAGTACATTTTTTAATGAAAGTAGATACAAACCTGAGTGAAGAAGAATTTCTGAATAAAATGAAGAGCAAAGGAATTAAGCTGGCTGCATTGTCATCCTATTATCATTCAAGTGAGAAGAAGAAAAAGTATGAAAATATTTATGTTATGAATTATTCATTTGTTGATTGTGAAAAAATGGAATATGTTGCAAAGATGATAACACAAGTGGAATGACATGGAGAAAAGTATGGAGGGAGAAAGATAAAATGACTTTGCGAAAGAAGTTAATGCTCTCTTTTTTGATACTGGTGCTTTTGATGGGATCAATGATTGGATATTTTTCTTATCAAAATGCAAAAAATCTTGTATTGGAAAACAAAGAACAAGAGATGGCTGATACAATTAACAGAATTGATATCTCTATTAATAGTCAGGTTCAGCAGATCAATCGTCTGGCTGAAAATGTAAAATCCAGTCAAATCGTGAGGGCATATTTGAAAAAAGAGATACATACGCAGGAAGAAACAGAAGAATTAAATGATTGGATGGAAGGGCTTTTAAATCTTATATCAAGCTGCTCAGATTTGATACTGATGAATGAAGATGGAACCGTGTATTACAGCTATTCAGGCTGTCAGGCAGTGAATGATAAAAGGCGGATGGAAGTATATGAGAATGCAGCAAGTAACCTTGTTGGAGATGGTACCTGGACGGAAAAAGGAAGTTCGCTTTGTCAGAAAAATGCAGAAGAAGTAGTAACATTTATAAGTTCTATCAATAAGGTAATTCTTGCGATAGAATTGAATCCGGAGACGTTTGGACTTTTGATGTTAAATAATTATAGTACCTTTCAAAATCAGTACACTTATCTGGTGGATTGCGCCGGAAATGTTCTGTGCTCGAATAAGACAAATATTTATGATTGGGGAGATGTCGTAACAAAAGGGATGGAAAAAGGAGTTAGAAGATATGAATTCAACTGGGATAATAAGGATTATTTTGCCTGTAGGCAGTATAATGGACTGACCGGATGGGAGACTTATTCAGTGGTTTCGACAGATGATTTCTTTCCACAGGCAAAGAGACTTCGAGAAGCAATTATGGGCCTTGTTTTGCTAGCAATGCTGGCGGCAGGAGTTGGAATTTTTATTTTGTCCTATACATTTACAAGGCCAATCGGGAGATTGAAAAATGCTATGAAACAGGTCGAAGCAGGAGATTTTGAAATACAGGTAGAATCAAAAGCACATGATGAAATAGGAATGCTGATTCAGTCTTTTAATTATATGGTCAGTAGATTACGCCAATTGATTATGGAAGTATATCAACAAAAACTGGCACAGAAGAATGCAGAACTTACAGCACTTCAGGCTCAGATCAATCCACATTTCCTTTACAATACATTAGATTCTATCAATTGGATGTTAATTGAAAAGGGAGAATGGGAGATAAGTGATGTTGTAGTATCTTTAGGAGATATTTTGAAATATTCACTTCATGGAGAAGAGATGCTTGTACTTTTTGAGGAAGAATTAAAATATATTGAAAGTTATCTTTGTATTCAGAAGAACCGATTAGAAGATCGTCTGACAGTTCAGATAGAAATAGATGAAGAAGCAAAGCTGTGTTTTGTTCCGAAGCTGATTCTTCAGCCGATTGTGGAGAATGCGATTCTGCATGGAATTGAGAAGAAGAAGGAGATGGGCAGAATCCAGATTCAAGCGATTGTCAGAGAAGGAACTCTTGAGATACGTGTAACAGATGATGGAATCGGTATGCAGCCAGATCGTTTGATGAGGTTTAGGGAGAGTATTATGTCAGATGAAATCAGTGGAAAGCATATTGGAATGCGAAATGTACATCGTAGAATCCAGCTGCATTTTGGAGAGGCATATGGATTAAAAATTGACAGTGAATGGCAGAAAGGGACAACCGTTACTATTCTTCTCCCAGTAGAAGAAGTGGATCAGGCAAAGGAGGTTACAGAAGATGAAAATCGTAATTGTAGATGATGAACCGAAGATCAGGAATGGTCTATCAAAATTATTGTCATCCAGACCTGGATTTGAGATTACAGGTGTATTTGAAAATGCCATGGAAGCGCTGGAACAGTTGTCTGTTTCTTATGCGGATGTGATTATTACTGATATTAAGATGCCGGAGATTAATGGTCTGGATCTGATCAATCGAATCCGTGAAAAGGATGAGAATACAAAAATTATTATATTAAGTGGTTATAGTGATTTTTCTTTTGCACAGAGAGCAATAGAGCTTGGTGTGACCAGATATCTGACAAAGCCTACAAATGCCAGAGAATTGATTGGAATTCTGGAAGAAATTGAGAAAAATATTCAGAAACCTCGGAGTGAAGAAAAACAAGAAATGAAAGTGACAAATCTTTTTGTTCAGAAAGCGATGGACTACATTTCTATGAATTATTCACAAAAGCTGACCTTGACAAAGATTTCAGAACAACTTTGTATCACGCCCAACTATTTGAGTGAGTTGTTTAAAAAACATACAGGTCAGAATGTATCTGAATATATTATAGATTACCGGTTGGAGAAAGCTTGTCAATTTCTTAAGAATCCGCAGCTTAGAATAGGAGAAGTTTCAGAAAAAGTGGGAATTAACGATGTTCGTTATTTCAGCAGTATGTTTAAGAAAAAATATAATCTTACGCCGACAGAATACAGAAACAAACAATAAAAGATAAAAAAATATTTTAAATAATTCTCTCATGGAAATGTAGAAAATCTAACATAAAAACCGTAAATATTAAACAAAAGTAGAAAGCTATCACATTGAAAATGCAACAAAATGTACTAAAATTGAAGTATAAGATATCAATGCGCAAATGATATATCGAAACAAAAATAAAAAACAATGGAGGTACATTATGGGGGCTTTTCAAAGACAGATAGGCGATATGGTAGAATTGACACCGGAAGGTGAAAAGGAAATCCATAAATACAAAAATAATTATGCAGATGCGACAAAACCATTGAGTTCAAAAGAGCGTAACTGGTCAGCATGGGACATGGGAAATCTGTGGATTGGTATGATTGTATCTATCGCAGTATATCAGGTGGCAAGTGGACTGATCGTATCTGGTATGTCATGGGCACAGGCATTGTTAACGATTGTATTAGGACATACACTTGTTATGATTTTTGCAGTTGTTCTTGGACATTTCGGTACAAAGTATGGACTTGGTTATCCGATGCTCAGTAAAATGGTGTTTGGATCAAAAGGAACTGTAGTCCCGTCAATTGTCCGTGGAGTACTTGGGTGTTTCTGGTTCGGTGTTCAGGCATGGATTGGCGGTCAGGCACTTAATGCAATTATCGGAGCAATTATTCCAGCATGGCATGGACTTGGATTTAAAGGTTTATTTATTTCGTTCTTATTATTCTGGGCAATGAACGTATATATTGCAGGATCAGGATCCAGTGCATTACAGAAACTGGAAAAGTTTGCAGCACCGGTATTGATCGTGTTGAGCTTTATCGTAATCATCTGGGGAATTAGAAGTGCAGATTGGAGTGTGTCGAAACTTCTTTCTGACCCATCTCTTCAGGGAGATCCATCCAAGAATTTCTGGAAACTGTTCTTCCCAGCATTGTCTTCAATGATTGCATTTGACGGTGGTATTGCACTGTCTATGGCAGATTTCACAAAGAACTGTAAAACACAGAAGGCACAGGCAGTAGGACAGCTTGTCGGGGCACCTGTAATGACAGCATTCATTTCCTTTGTAGGAATTTGCGGAACAGCAGGAGCAGCAATTGTATTTAAAGAAGCAATCTGGGAGCCGGCAGTTCTTGTAAGTAAATTTGACAACCCGTTTATTGTAATTATTTTCTCGTTGTTTATTATTATGGCAGTACTGACAACAAATGTTGCAGCAAATCTGGTTCCACCGACAAATGTTATCGCAACTTTATTTGCAAAGAAAGTAAGCTACAAAAAGGCTGCTTTGATTGCAGCAGTACTTGCTTTATTTGCTCAACCGTGGAATGCACTGGCAAGTGCGTACGATTTGATTTATAATGTATGTGGAATGCTTGGAGCGTTGCTGGGACCTATCTCAGGATTATATCTGGTATCCTATCTGTTTGAGCATAAGACAGAGGTTGATATGGTTGATATGTACAAGGAAGACGGCGGAAAATATTATTATTCAAAAGGCTTTAATGTACCAATCATCATTATTTTTGTGGCAGCAATGATCATTATCTTTGCCGGAAAATATATTGCACCACTGAAATTTATCTTTGACAATGCATATGTAGTAGGAAGTATTGGTGCAGGTCTTGCATACTTTATTTATATTAAAGCAGCAAAAAGAGGTTAGAAACAGCACTCATCAGGCAAAAAATCACCGCAGCTATGGAAAGCATAGACTGCGGTAGAAGCATAACTGAAACTAAGAGAGGAGTGGAAGTATCATGAAAACACTTGTAAAAAATGGAATGATCGTATCACCGGAGGACACTTATGAAGCAGATGTCCTGATTGAGGATGGTGTGATCGAATGTATCGGAAAGAACTTGGAAGCAAAATTTGGGGATGCAGATAAGGTGATCGATGCGAAAGGAAAATATGTTCTTCCGGGAGGTATTGATGTTCATACGCATATGGATATTGATGTCGGAATCGCGAGAGCAGTAGATGATTTTTATACAGGTACTGTTGCAGCCGCATGCGGCGGAACTACAACAATCGTAGACCATATGGGATTCGGACCGGCAGGATGCCCGCTACATCATCAACTGGATGTATATCATGGACTGGCAGACGATAAAGCCGTTATCGATTATGGATTCCATGGAGTAGTCCAGCATGTAGACGAGTCTATTTTAAATGAACTTGAGACAATGATGGATGACGGAGTCCAGAGCACAAAGGTATATATGACTTATGGCTATAAGATTGATGATGATGGTATTTTAGAAGTTCTTAAGAAGATGAAAGAACTGCATGGAATCACAGCATTCCATTGCGAGAATCATTATGTGGTAGAGCATCTGAAGAAAGAATATGGTGATGCCGGAAAGACAGCGCCGATCTATCATGCAAAGAGCAGACCGAATCTTGCAGAAGCAGAGGCTGTAAGAAGAGTCCTTTATCTTGCGAAGCTTGCAGGTGATGCACCGGTGTATATTGTACATCTTTCTTGTAAGGAAAGTCTTGAAGCAGTTGAAGAAGCAAGAAGAAACGGACAAAAAAACATTTTTGTTGAGACATGTACACAGTATCTGACACTTACAGAAGACAGATATAAAGATCCGGATGGATTGAAATATATTATGTCTCCACCGCTTCGTACACAGCAGGATCTTGATGCGCTGTGGAAAGGATTAGAGGCAGGAGAGATTCAGATCGTTGCGACAGATCATTGTCCATTCAATTATGCAAAAGAGAAACAGGACGGCAAGGATGATTTCAGAAAATGTCCGAATGGAGCTCCGGGAGTTGAAGAAAGAATGATTCTTCTTTTCTCAGAAGGTGTAATGAAAAACAAAATCAGCATCAACAAGCTGGTAGAAGTTGCCTGCACAAATCCGTCAAAGGTGTACGGAATGTATCCTAAGAAGGGAATTATTGAACCGGGAGCAGATGGAGACCTTGTGATTATTGATGCTGATGCAAAACAGACATTGACTCACAAGATGATGCACGGAGCTGTTGATTATACTTCTTATGAAGGAACAGATCTGCACGGAAAGATTGATCTCGTAATGCAGAGAGGAAATATCATCGCTGAAAATAATGAATTTAAAGGTAATCGAGGAGATGGAAAGTATCTCTATAGAAAACCTTTTTTAGGAGATTTATAATCGAAAGTCAGAGGATCTGAAATATACAGAACTCAAAAATAAAGGATAACAAGGCATGGAAGATACCAGGAAAAAAAAGAAAATAAAAGCTGAGACAGGCATCATTGTTGCAGTATTACTTATCATTGTTGCAGTAATCGAAGGAACTACTTACCGAAAAATTATTCCGGCCAATCAGCCGAAAGTTGTTGTAATTCTTCCGGGAGATACAAATGATCAAAGTTGGAATACGGGAAATTACGAAGGGATTCTTGCAAATCAGAACAAAGATAAGAAAATTGATCTGGAGTATCAGAGTAATGTCGAAGAGAAAGACTTTGAGGCAGTGATTCGTAGATATGCAGAAGATAATTATAATCTGATCATACTTGCAGGATCACAGTTCGAGGAGGTTGTTTCTTCTGTGTCAGGAGATTATCCGAAAGTTGATTTTTGTATTTTAAATGGCCGATCGGCATCAGGTAAAAATACATTTTCTGTTTATCCAAAAGAAGAGGAGGCAAGCCATCTGGCGGGAATCATTGGTGGAAATCTGACGAAGACAGGAGTATTTGGCATTATTGCCGGTTATCCGAATGAGGCAATGGAGACCTTGCTGGATCAGTATGAAAAGGATGTTCGTCAGCTGGCTGCGGATAGAAAGCTTCCGAATGCAACAGTACTCAGGGCCTATGCGAATAGTTGGGAAGATGAGGAACTTGGAAAAGAGATTGCAAACCAAATGATCGGAAAAGGTGCAGATGTTTTATTTATTTACGCAAATAAAGTTGGAAATGGCTGCATTGAGGCTGCAAAGGAAAATGGAGTAAAGGTGATTGGATTTTCGGAGAATCAAAATGATCTCGCTCCGGGAACGGTTGCAGCATCGATTAAGTTTGATTTCGGAAAAATATATTCCTGGATTTTGGATCATTATATGGATGGAAAACTCAATGGTAATGAAGTTTATGGAGTAGGTATCGAAGAAGAAATTTTTATTCCTATTTTTACAGATGAAGTACCAAAGGAGGTACAGCAGACGGTAGAAAATAATATGAAATAATAAGAGAACCCCTAAAACAGAACCGTTCACGGTAATGTTTTAGGGGGCTTTTTGTAGTTATATATTTTAGACCATTACATTAGATCAGATGTGTACTTTCAAGCTTCTCCATAAATGCATCGTTCATCTTTATGATTGGTTTTCTGAGCAGAAGACCAAGCAGCAGTGACGGTGCAAGGAAGATTGCCAGTTTGCTGAGCTCTGTAGCATAAGTTGTTCCGTAGAATCCTGCAATACATTCACGCATCGCATTCATGCTGTGTGTGAACGGCAGAAGTGGATAAACAACCTGGAAAAACTTCGGTGCACACTGGATCGGGAATGTTCCACCACTTCCTGCAACCTGCATTACCATCAGGACAACGGCAATTGCTTTACCGATATCTCCAATATGACTTTTCCATGGCTTGATAGCTTTCATCCCTTCATACATCGCTTCTTTTGTGATTTTAACAAGTTTTTTAGCTTCATCTGAAACATTTCCCATCATAAACATACGTGAAGCATCGGCATAGTAACCATTTAATTCACTTGTAGCGTCAACGTTAATAATATCTCCATCTTTTAAAATAACATCAGAAGAAGGAATTCCATGACAAACGACATCATTAATAGATGTACAAATACTTTTAGGATAGCCTTCATAATTTAAATCAGCAGAATGTGCATTGTGTTCCTTTAAATATTCTCTTGTAAGTACATCGATATCTTCAGTCGACATACCAATTTTTATATTCTTTTCGATATGATCTAATAATCCATTATTTACAACAGCTGCTTTTTTGATTCCTTCAATTTGTTGTTGATTTTTAATCATTGATCTAGGAGGTGTCATCACTCCTCTTTTTTTGTAATAATTAATTTTTTTATCAAATTCGCGGTGACAAACTTCATAGTCTAAGCCACTTCCGCACCAACATTTATTCATTTGTTCTACCTCTTTTCGTATCTATTTTAAACATCTCATTTTATAATGTAAAGAAAGATGATAATATGATTTTAATGGAGATGATAAAATGGAAACTTTAGATATATGCGATGAATTAGGAAATCCAACAGGAAAGACAGTAGAAAGAGAAATTGCACATCAACAAGGAATCTTACATCGTACAGCTCATGTTTGGATCTTAAGAAAAAAAGAAAATAAAATACAAATATTATTACAAAAAAGAAGTGAACAAAAAGATTCGTTTCCTGGCTGTTATGATATTTCAAGTGCAGGACATATTCCTGCAGGGGATAACTATGGTCAATCGGCGGTAAGAGAGTTGAAAGAGGAATTAGGAATTGTTGTAAGGGAAAGTGAATTGATTGATTGTGGAAATCGTAGATTTCATTTTGAAGAAATTTTTCATGGTCGTTTATTTAAAGATAATCAAGTAAGTAAAATATTTGTTTTATGGAAAGATTTAGAAGAAAAAGATTTTGTTTTTGTTGATCATGAAGTAAGTGAAGTTAAATGGTTGGATTTTGAAAAATGTTATCAAGATGTTAAAGAAAATAAAATAAATCATTGTATTTATATTGAAGAACTAGATATAGTAAAAAAATATCTTCGTGTTCAATAATGATCCCTTTTAAGTCTATATAAATCCCTTCTAAGGCGTTTTTTGGAAAAAAACATAAAAAATATAAAAATACAAAAAGATGCGGGGGGGG
>OGQS01001857.1_pt1 | contig 10106 bp, 9 predicted proteins | sample 1553331 | NCBI WGS metagenome assembly OGQS01 (sample SAMEA2580012, study PRJEB22360) | human gut metagenome | biome: human gut; feature: human-associated habitat; material: faeces | place: Denmark | collected 2008/2010
GACCTGCCCGATGTCTGCAATTATTCCCACGGTCAGGCAGCTGTCGCCAGCGAACCCCTCGCGCCTGAGCCGGACACCACTGGCCTCGACACCGACTGAGGCAAAAATCGTACTTTTCGGCACATCGGGTTGCAGATTCGGTGCGCTGAAGGGGTACTTCACGGCTCAAAACTGGATAATCTGACAAAAACGCATCCGACCTCTTGCATTGCAGGGGGCCGGATGCTATTATATTCACTGCAAGAACACTTGTGTTTGTGAGGTGAACAAGTTGGAACGCCGCTTTTATCTGGTAGATGCGCAGGTGCTGCCTGAGGTTTTTCTCAAGGTGGTGCGTGCCAAGGAACTTCTGGCCAGCGGGGAGGCACGCAGCATTTCCGCAGCCACCCGCGCAGTCGATCTTTCGCGCAGCGCTTTTTATAAGTATAAGGATTGCATTTTTGACTCCGAGAATGGCCGTGAGGTGATCACCGTCATGGCTACTCTGCGGGACGAGACCGGTGCACTGCAGAGCCTGCTGGCCGGCATCAGCGCCGCAGGTGCAAGCATTGTGACCATCAACCAGTCCACACCGGAAAACGGTGCCGCACTGGTGGCAGTCACCATCCGCACCGATACCATGCAGATGACCCCCGAAGAGCTGACCGAAAAACTTTCGCGTCAGCGTATGGTGGTAGGCGTGCACTGCGGGTACAATCTGTAAGCAGTAAGCAGTCTTCAGAAAACGAGGGAGAACAACAATGGCTAAAATTGCAATTCTGGGCTTTGGCACGGTGGGCAGCGGCGTGTACGAGGTACTGTGCCGCAACGCTGCGGGTGTCTCCCGCCGTGCAGGTGAGCCGGTGGAGGTCAAGTACATCCTTGACCCGAAGGATTTTTCAAACCATCCGGATGCACACCTGTTTATAAAGAACTTCGATACCATTCTGGAAGACCCGGAGATCAAGGTGGTGGTGGAGACCATCGGCGGCACCCGCTTTGCGTATCCGTATGTAAAGGCCTGCCTTGAGAGCGGCCGCAGCGTATGCACTTCCAACAAGGAGATGGTGGCCACCTACGGCGCAGAGCTGCTGGGCCTTGCCAAAGAGCACGGCTGTGCCTTCCTGTTCGAGGCTTCTGTGGGCGGCGGTACGCCCATCATTACCCCGATGCACCAGTGTCTGGCGGCAAACGTCATCACCGAGGTGGAGGGCATCGTGAATGGCACCACCAACTTCATGCTCACCAAGATGGTGCGCGAAAATCTGGGCTTTGACGATGCGCTGAAGATCGCGCAAGAGCTGGGCTACGCCGAGACGAAGGACCCCAGCGACGATGTGGACGGCCGTGATGCCTGCCGCAAGATCGCCATTCTGTCCTCGCTGGTGTGCGGCCATCAGATCTACCCCCAGAACATTCCCCCCCGCGGCATCCGTGCCATTACCACGGCAGATGTGGAAGCGGCGGAAAAGCTGGGCTGTGTGATCAAGCTGATCGCATGGATGAAGCGCGGCAAGGACGGCAGCGTGGCTGCCGGTGTGGAGCCGTGTCTGGTGCCCAAGGCAAACCAGCTGGCCAGCGTGGACGATGTGTTCAATGCAGTGCTGGTCAAGGGCGATATGCTGGGCGACGTGGTGTTCTACGGCAAGGGCGCAGGCAAGCTGCCCACCGCCAGCGCCGTGGTGGCCGACGTTGTGGATGCCCTGAAGCATGGCTCCAAAGTGCACGACAGCCTGTTCTGGCAGCCTGCTGAGCCGGTGGAGGGAATGCTCACCGACCCGGCTCCTGCTGCATATTATGTGCGTGTAGCAGGCATTGCTCCGGCGGTGGTGGAAGCCATCTACGGCTATGGCAGGGTGGTGGACGAACGCTACGAAGGCTGCGCTTACTTTGTGGAGCGCGCCGACGAAAAGGCACTGGCCGAAGCAGCCCGCAAGGTGGAAGCCGTGGGCGGCAGCGTGAAGCTGGTGCTCAAGCGTCTGCCGGAAGAAAACTGATAACGGAATAAGGAAAGGTGCGGCAGCTATGAAGATCAAGGTTTCTGTCCCGGCCACCAGTGCAAACATCGGCTCCGGCTTTGATGCGCTGGGTCTGGCGGTGACGCTGTATAATACGGTCACCTTTGAAGAGAGCGAAGTGCTGGATATCTCGTCTGCGGACGGTACCCGCATCCCGCGCGGTGAATCGAACCTCGTGTACCGTTCGGCAAAGGGGCTGTTTGAGAAGGTGGGCAAGCAGATCCCGCCCCTCAAGATCACCCAGACGAATCCCATCCCCATGGCGCGCGGCCTTGGTTCTTCCTCGGCCTGCATCATTGCGGGACTGCTGGGTGCAAACCGGATGCTGGGCGATGTGCTCAACACGCAGGAGCTGCTCACGCTGGCCACCTCCATTGAGGGCCACCCGGATAACGTGGCCCCGGCCCTGCTGGGCGGTCTGACCAGCAGCGTGTTCGAGAATGGCAAGGTGTACTCGGTCAAGCGCAATGTGGATGAAACGCTGTGCTTTGCCGCCATCGTGCCGGACTACAAGCTGCTGACGGAAGCCGCTCGTGCGGCCCTGCCCAAAGAGGTCTCCCACAAGGACGCGGTATATAATCTTTCGCGCGCTGCGCTGGTGCCCGCCGCCTTCTGCGAGGGCAGACACGACCTGCTGGCCATTGCCACCGAGGATAAGCTGCACCAGCCCTACCGTATGCCGCTGATGCCCGGATCCAAGGAAGTGTTCGATATGGCACGTCTGTGCGGGGCAAAGGCTGTTTACGTTTCCGGTGCGGGCAGCACCGTGATGGCCGTAGCGGAAAAGGCGGAGGCCGAAAAGTTCTATTCCAAGCTGGAAAAGGGTCTGGAGCTGCTGGAAGGTCTGGACGGATGTGAAGCATTTACATTGCTGCGTTTGGATGCCGATAACACCGGCGCAACGGTGGAATGATAAATGGGTAAGGGAAGTGCAAGGCGCTGCTGACCGCTTCCGCCCGGTGTACCCCCTTTTGACAAAGGGACAAAAAGAGGAGAGTGACAAGATATGGCGTTGATCGTACAGAAGTTCGGCGGTTCTTCGGTGAAGGACCGTGACCGTATCTTCAACGTGGCACGCATTGTGGCAAACACCCACAACGCGGGCAATGACGTAGTTGTGGTGGTGTCCGCTCAGGGCGATACCACCGATGACCTGATCGCCAAGGCTGGGGAGATCACCCACAACCCTTCGGCCCGTGAAATGGATATGCTGCTGGCTAGCGGCGAGCAGATCAGCATTTCGCTGCTGGCCATGGCACTGAATGAGCTGGGCTGCCATGCCATCAGCCTGACCGGCTGGCAGGCTGGCTTCCGCACCGACCGCGCCTATACCAAGGCGCGCATCACCCGCTTGGAGACAGAGCGCATCTCTTCTGAGCTGGAGCGCAACCGTGTGGTCGTTGTGGCGGGCTTCCAGGGCCTGAACAAGATGGATGACATCACCACTCTGGGCCGCGGCGGCTCCGACACCAGCGCTGTTGCCATTGCAGCAGCCCTGCACGCAGACCGCTGCCAGATCTTTACCGATGTGGAAGGCGTTTACACGGCCGACCCGCGCAAGGTGCGCAACACCCGCAAGCTGGATGAGATCACCTTTGACGAGATGCTGGAGCTGGCATCTCTGGGCGCACAGGTGCTGAACAACCGCAGCGTGGAGCTGGCCAAAAAGTATAATGTGGAGCTGGAGGTGCTCTCCAGCCTGAATCCCGTGCCCGGTACGGTGGTCAAGGAGGTTACAAAAGACATGGAAGGTATGCTGATCAAGGGTGTCGCAAAAGACACTGATGTTGCTGTTATCACGATTCTGAACGTTCCCGATGAGCCGGGCATGAGCTTCAAGATCTTCGGTCTGCTGGCCCAGAAGAACATCAACGTGGACATCATCCTGCAGTCCACCGGCCGTGACGGCAAGAAGGATATCAGCTTTACCTGCTCTGAGGGCGAAGCCGATCTGGCCATGCGCGTGCTGAAGGAGAGCGCACACTTCAACGATGTGAGCGTGGACACCACCTGCGCCAAGGTCTCCATTGTGGGTGCCGGTATGCAGAGCCACAGCGGCGTTGCTTCCAAGATGTTTGAGGCACTGTCCAACAACAACATCAACATCAAGATGATCTCCACCAGCGAGATCAAGATCTCCTGCATCATCAACCGCGACGATGCCGACAAGGCTGTTTCTGCGATCCACGATATGCTGTTTGATTAAATAAAAATATAGGAATGCCGCATCGCCTTTTAGGTGGTGCGGCATTTTTGCGTGGAAAACTCCTCCAGTCGCCTGCGGCGACAGCCCCCTCTGAGAGGGGGCCTTTGGCAGAGCGGGAAACTTTTCTGTTTCGCCAGAGCCTCCCTCATTGAGGGAGGTGGATGCGAGCGTGCGAGCAGACGGAAGGAGTTTTTTCGGTCATACTTATTTTACACTTCCGGCGTTTACACAAAATGCAAAGGGGTGTATAATATACACTGTATCTGTGCGGCGCAGTGCGCTGCAAATTCTGCAAAAGGAGCTGCAACGCACCATGGAACCGACTGATAGAAATGCTGCAAAGCCCCGCCTGACCCGCGCTCAGTGGAAGCGCCGCAAGCGGCTGCGGCTGGCCCGCAATTGGGCCATTCTCATTCTCCTCTGCGCCGCCATTGTGGCGCTTATGACCAAAGGCATCCTCTGGCTGCTGCCAAAGGTGAACGCCATGCTTGCAGGGCCGCAGAGCTTTGATGCGGCCAGCTACGATGGCACCGGCTACAGCTTTGATGCTGACGATGAGCGTTTTGTGCTGGTGAACACCAATCTGCCTTTTGCCGAGGAACCCTCTCCGGCCCTTGCCGATGCCGATGAAGCCAGCGGTATCCAACTGGAAGCCGAAGCAGCTGCAGCCTACCAGAAAATGGCTGCGGCTGCGGCCGAGGACGGCGTTGCACTGGTGCTGACGGCAGGCTATCAGGACGCAGATGCCCGCAGCGCGGCCTATGAGACGCAGAAGCAGCAGTATCTGGAAAAGGGCAAAACCGAGGAAGAAGCCGCCAGCCTTGCGGCAGATATCCAGCCGCCTGCGGAATGCAATGATCACGGCACCGGCTATGCGGCGGATATCCTCAGTACGGACTACCCGACCCGTGATACCGGCTTTGATACGACCCGCGCCTATGAGTGGCTCACCGCCTACGCCGCCGAATACGGCTTTATCCTGCGCTATCCGCAGGACAGGCAGGCTGCTACCGGCGTGGTGTTTGAGCCGTGGCACTGGCGGTATGTGGGCGTTGAAAATGCCCTTGCCATCCGTGCCAGCGGCCTGAGTCTGGAAGAATTTCTTGCCTTGCAGAAGGCATCATAAAAATAAAAGCTCCCTGTGAAAGCAGGGCGGAGGAACAAATTGGAACGTACTCTCATTGCGCCGGGTGTGCATCTTTCCTGTGACCCGGCGGAAAAATTCAACCGCTGCCGCATCAGCGTCCACTTTGCCTTTCCGGCAAAGCGGGAAACGGCCACAGCACATGCGCTGCTGCCACTGGTGCTGGAGCGCGGCTATGCCGACTGCCCGGATATGACCCGCCTGACCAAAAAGCTGGCCAAGCTCTACGGTGCAGACCTCACAGTGGATGCCCGGCCCATGGGCTGTAGCCACAACCTGTGTGTTAGTGTTACCGGCATCAAGGATCAGTTTGCGCTGGAAGGGGAGACCCTTACAAGGGAATATGCATCCATTGCACTGGGTGCGGCCTTTCACCCGTATTTTGTGGGCGGCACTTTTGATCCGGAAGCCGTGGGCATTGAAAAGCAGATGCTGAAAAAGGCGCTGGAAGATGAGATCAACGATAAGCGCCTTTACTGCCTGCATCAGGCCAACCGGGAATTCTTTGGCGACAGCCCGGCGGGTGTGCGGCAGGAGGGCTATCTGGAAGAGGTGGAAGGCCTGACACCGGAACAGCTTACCGCAGCCTATTACGAGATGCTGCGCACCGCCAACATTGAACTGCTTGTGCTGGGCTGCACGGCAGAGCAGACCGCTGCGGTAAAGGATGCACTGCTGGCAGAGCTTGCGGCAATTGACCGCGCACCGCTGCCGCTGGCGGAAAACATTGCCATGCCCCGCCGGGAACCGGTGCACAAAACCGAAACCTATGATATGGTGCAGGCGAAGCTCTGCATGCTGTTCACGCTGGGCGAACCCATGCGCACCGAACAGCTGGCTGCTGTGCGCCTTGCCATGGCGCTGTACGGCGGCAGTGTGACCAGCCGCCTGTTCCTGAATGTGCGCGAGCGTGACCACCTGTGCTACTACTGCTCGTCCTCGTTCCAGAGCTTTACCGGAAGCATGGCTGTGAACAGCGGCGTGGAGCATGCCGACGCAGCCCGGGCAGAGCGGGCCATCTTGAAGGAACTGGCCGACTTGTGCAATGGCCCCATCACCGACGATGAATTTGAGGACTGCCGTCGGGGTCTGCTGAGCGGGATGCAGGGGGTAGAGGATACCTTGGGCGGCATCGAGACATGGTATTACATTGAAGTGCTGCGCGGCGGCGACCCGGCCAAGGTGCAGACACCCGCCGAAGCCCGCGCCGCTCTGCAGGCCGTGACCAAGGACGATGTGCGCGCCATCCTGCGCAAACTGACCCTCTCGGTCAGCTATCTGCTTACAAAGGAGGTGGCCGCTCATGCCGCAGAATAACCAGACCCTGCTGGAAAAGACCGTGGCTGACCAGTGGCAGACCCTGCCCTCCGGACTGACCGTTATTGTGCGGCCCATGCCGGGTTATTCCAGCACCCATGTCATTTTTGCTACCCGCTTTGGCTCCATTGACCGGGATTTCCGGCTGGACGGCAAAGAGGTGCATCTGCCTGCAGGCGTGGCACACTTCCTCGAGCACAAGATGTTTGAAGATCAGGACGGCGATGCCTTTGCAAAGTATGCCAAGACCGGTGCCAATGCCAACGCATTTACCAGCTTTGACCGCACCTGCTACCTGTTCACTGCGACCCAGCAGCTGGACGAAAGCTTGGATGTGCTGCTGGGCATGGTGACTCATCCGTACTTTACCGAGCAGACCATCGCCAAGGAGCAGGGCATCATCGGACAGGAGATCAAAATGTACGATGACAGCCCGGACTGGCGGCTCATCACCGGCCTGTTCGAGTGCTTGTACCACGAGCATCCCATCCGCAGCGATATCGCGGGCACGGTGGAGAGCATTGCTGAGATCACGCCGGAGATGCTTTACGACAGCTGCAAAGCCTTCTATGCACCGGGCAATATGGTGCTGGCGGCTGCCGGCAACACTACCATGGAGCAGATCCTGGCTGCCTGTGAGCGCCACGGCCTGATGAGACCGCGCAGCACCGAAAGAGTGCAGCGGCTGTGGAAGCCGGAACCCATGACGCTGGCGGCAGCCCATAAGACCCTGAAAATGCCGGTGTCCAAGCCCTGCTTCGGCGTGGGCTTCAAGGAGAAGCCGTTGCCCCCGAACGATCTGCGCACTGAAGCGCTGTATGATCTGATCCTGAGCTGCATCACAGGCGGCATGTCGCCGCTGTACCGCCGTCTGTACGACGGAGGCCTTGTGAACCCCGGCTTTGGCGGGGAAGTGCTGCGGGTGGACGGCTGCTGCTGCATCCTGTTCACCGGCGAGAGCGATGCCCCCGATGCCGTGAAGCAGATGCTTCTGGACGAGATCGCCCGCATCCGCTCAGAAGGCGTGGACCGGGAGATCTTTACCCTGTGCAAGAACGAAAAGTACGGCCAGCTGATCGAAAACCTGGAAAATGTGGAGGACTCGGCCAGCCAGATGGCAGACTTTGCCCTCTCCGGCCAGACGGTGGCGCAGCAGATCACCATGCTGGCAGGGCTGACTGCCGAGGATGCGGACGCTGCGCTGCAGCACATCCTCAGCACCGACCGCATGGCTGTGATGGATATTCTGCCAGATGGCACTGCACCGCTGGCCGAGAACGAGGAGGAAGCAGAATGACAAATCTGGTGCAGTTCCCGGGGCTGGGCCTGAGCTTTGAGATCAACCGCGTGGCCCTTTCCATTGGCGGGTTCAATATTTACTGGTATGGCGTGTGCATTGCCTTTGGCATCTGTCTGGCGCTGGTATTTGCGTTCCGCCACAGCATCGAGTTCGGCGTGGACCCGGACAGCATGGTGGACGTGATCTTGATCGGCATCGTGCTGGGCATTGTCAGCGCCCGCGCTTACTATGTGGCCATGGCACCCTTTAAATACGAAAGCATCTGGGAGATGATCGCCATTCGGGATGGCGGCCTTGCCATCTACGGTGGCATCATCGGCGGCTTTCTGTTCGGTGGCTTGGCCTGCAAACGGCGGGGCGTGCCGGTGCTGCCCATGTTCGACCTGACCGCTATGGGTTTTCTGCTGGGACAGGGCTGCGGCCGCTGGGGCAACTTCTTCAATCAGGAGGCCTTTGGTTGCAACACCACCCTGCCGTGGGGCATGTTCAGCGAAACGACCCGCGCTTACCTGATGGGCAGCACAGTCACGGCCCAGAGCGGCGTGACCATTGACCCGAATCTGCCGGTGCATCCCACCTTCCTGTACGAAAGCATCTGGTGCTTCGTGGGCTTTCTCCTGCTGTTCCGTTACATTAAAAAGCGCAAGTTCAACGGTGACATTGCCCTGCGGTATATGATTTGGTACGGCGCGGGCCGCTTCTGGATCGAAGCCCTGCGCACCGACAGTCTGATGCTGGTGCCCTCCATTGGTCTGCGGGTATCCCAGCTGGTGGCAGGTATCGCTGTGGTAGTCGGTGTGGCTGCGGAAATTTACTTCACCCACAAGTTCAAGGACAAGCCCCTGATGGTAAAGCTGGCAATGACGGCGGACAACAAAGCCGCAGTCAATAAGCTGAGCAAAGAAAAAACTGTTATCGGTCTGATGACGGATGCAGATACTGAACTGCTGGCCTCCAGCCCGCGTAAGCTCTTCGTGGAGCGCACCGAAGCGTATAATGCCGAAGTAAAACGCACCATCGCGGAAAGCGGGAAGACGGAAAAATAAAAAATCCTTCGGAAAGAGGAAAATTCCTCTTGCATTTCCATCGTTTTTTTGCTATAATATTCTAGCCGCATGGTGTGGGCGCCTGAAATGGCCCAGTGTAAGGGCCTGCCTTTACGACCAGCGAGTACAACGAAAAGGAATGAACAAAATGTACGCAATCATTGTTACCGGCGGTAAGCAGTACCGCGTGGAGCAGGGCGACATCGTCTACATCGAAAAGCTGGACGTTGAGGCCGACTCCGAAGTGAAGTTTGATCAGGTTCTCGCTATTGGCGAGGAGGGTTCTGTGAAGGTTGGCGCTCCCGTTGTTGAGGGTGCTACCGTTACTGCCAAGGTCATCAAGAATGGCAAGGGCAAGAAGCTGAACATCATCACCTATCGCGCAAAGAAGCACAGTGCTCGCCGTATGGGCCATCGTCAGCCCTTCACCAAGGTTGAGATCACTGCGATCAACGGCTAAGGAGGTAAATTACAATGGCACATAAAAAGGGCGTAGGCAGCACCAAGAACGGCCGCGATTCCGCAGCACAGCGTCTGGGCACCAAGCGTGCAGACGGTCAGTTCGTTCTGGCCGGCAACATCCTGGTTCGTCAGCGTGGCACCCACATCATGCCGGGTGAGAACGTTGGCAAGGGCAGCGATGACACCCTGTTTGCTCTGGTGGACGGTACCGTCCGTTTCGAGCGCGTGGGTAAAGACGGCAAGAAGTGCAGCGTCAAGCAGTAACTTCTTTCGGATAACTGCAAAACGTAGAGAGCCGGACCCTCGTGGCCCGGCTCTTTTTGATGAAGAATTCTCTTTTTGACTGTCTGGCAGAAACTCCCCCAGTCGCCTGTGGCGACAGCCCCCTCGGGGAGGGGGCCTTAAAGCCTCCCTCCTTGAGGGAGGTGGCATCGTGCAGCGATGCCGGAAGGAGTTCCCGGCAAGGGAAGGGGAATAAACGAACATATAAAACTAAGGAGGGGCTGTATGGCAGCACAAACCAACTTTATCGACATCGCCACGATATGGCTCCACGCGGGCAAGGGCGGCGACGGTGCGGTGAGCTTTCACCGTGAAAAATTCGTGGCCGCTGGCGGCCCGGACGGCGGCGACG
>OGQS01001860.1_pt1 | contig 10089 bp, 11 predicted proteins | sample 1553331 | NCBI WGS metagenome assembly OGQS01 (sample SAMEA2580012, study PRJEB22360) | human gut metagenome | biome: human gut; feature: human-associated habitat; material: faeces | place: Denmark | collected 2008/2010
CTCCATTGCGGTACGGCGTGCCGCAAGCTCACTTACCACACTCTCACAGATACCGCCGTAGATCAGGCCGCCTAAGTATTCCGGCACAATCGCTTCGAATACCTCGACACCGTTTGGCTCATACAGGATCAGATTTCGGATTTTTTTCGCTTCCGGATCCTCTCCGTCCTCTTTTGCAATGTCAATCAGAGGCAGGATCGGCACGGAAACCGGCATCTGCGACAGCATCGACACGAATTTTGTGTAACAAAGCTCCACATGTCCGAAGGTCCCTTTCCGGAACTCACGGCACAGTGCGCGCGCGATCTCAAAGCTGTCTGCCACGGAAAGATTTGCGATCTCGGCAAAGCTGTCCGTCAGGATGTCCAGCTTCCGGGATTTTGCATACTCCACTGCCTTTTTACCGACCGGAACCACACAGATCTCTTTTCCTTTGGCATCTGCCTCAAAGCATCGGAACAGATTGGCGTTGTATCCGCCCGCAAGGCCGCGGTCTCCGGCAACCAGCACGTAGCAGCATTTCTCGTTTTTTGCCTCTTTTGCATAAATGGAATAAAATTCCGTGTTTCCTTTAGCAATATCCTGCAAAGTGCGGTACAGCTCCTGAAAATACGGACGGCAGGTATCAGCCCGCTCCTTCGCTTTTCGCAGCTTGGAGGACGCTACAAGTTCCATCGCCTTGGTAATCTGCATCGTGCTTTCGACACTTTTGATCCGCAGCTTTACGGCTTTCATGTTTGCAGCCATAGGCTCCTCCTTCTTTCCTTATTTTGCAGGTCTTGTATTGATAAAGTTTTCGGTGTACGATTCGAGCGCACTTTTCAGCTTCTCTTCGGTATCTGCCTCGAGTTTTCCGGTTGCGGAAATCTCCTGCATCACAGCAGCACCCTCTGCATCGGTATCAAGCCAGGTATACAGTCCGTCCTCATAGGCGCGGACATCCTCAGCTGCAACCTTTGACAGAATTCCTTTCGTTACCGCATAAAGAATGGCCACCTGTTTTTCTACCGGAACCGGTGCATTCTGGTTCTGTTTTAATACTTCCACGATACGCACACCCTGCTCCAGACGCGCCTTTGTATCGGCATCCAGGTCGGATCCGAACTGTGCAAAGCTTGCCAGCTCGCGGTACTGGGAATAGATCAGTTTCAGAGTTCCGGCTACCTTCTTCATCGCCTTAATCTGCGCATTTCCACCGACACGGGATACGGATACGCCAGGGTTTACCGCCGGCATAACGCCCGAGTGGAACAGCTCTGTCTCAAGGAAAATCTGGCCGTCTGTGATGGAGATGACGTTCGTCGGAATATAGGCGGAAATACCGCCTGCCTGGGTCTCAATGATCGGCAGGGCCGTCATGGATCCGCCGCCGTGTTCATCGTCCAGCTTTGCGGCACGCTCCAGAAGTCTGGAATGGAGATAGAAAACATCTCCCGGATAAGCCTCACGTCCCGGCGGACGGCGGATCAGCAGGGAGAGTGCACGGTATGCAACCGCGTGCTTACTTAAGTCATCATAAATAATCAGCACATCTTTTCCCTGATACATAAAGTACTCGCCCATGGCACAGCCGGAATACGGTACGATATACTGCAGCGGGCTCGCTTCGGATGCCGTCGCTGCCACGACGATGGTGTACGCCATTGCGCCGTTCTTCTCAAGATTTTCTACTAAGGACGCTACTGTCGAACGTTTCTGTCCGATGGCAACATAGATACAGATCACATCCTTGCCTTTCTGGTTCAGAATGGTATCGGTTGCGATCGTTGTCTTTCCGGTCTGACGGTCTCCGATGATCAGCTCTCGCTGGCCTCTTCCGATCGGAACCATGGAATCGATCGCTTTAATACCGGTCTGCAGCGGCTGATTAACACCTTTTCTCTCACAGATGCCCGGTGCCGGGCTTTCAATCGGACGGTACTCTGCTGCCGTAATCGGGCCTGCGCCGTCGATTGGCTGGCCGAGCGCGTTGACAACGCGTCCGATCATGCCTTCTCCGACCGGAACCGAAACAACCTTTCCCGTTCTTTTTACAAGCTGTCCCTCGCTGATGTTCTCGCCGGAACCGAATAAAACGACAGATACGCTGTTTTCCTCGAGGTTCTGTGCCATTCCATAACTTCCATCCTCAAATTCCAGCAGCTCGCCTGCCATGCAGTTCGAAAGACCGCTGGCTCTTGCGATTCCGTCTCCGACCATCAGAACGGTGCCTGTCTCATCCTGCCGGATCGCATTTTCATAATATTTGATCTGGCTGCGGATGACCTTGGATATTTCTTCTGGTTTCAGTTGCATTTTTTCCTCCTACACCACTGTATCGCTGATTCTTCTGGAAAGTTCGGCCAAACATCCCTTTACGGTTCCGTCAAACAGCTTTCCGTCGAGCTCCACGCGGACACCCGCCAGAACGGACGGATCGGTTTTCAGTTCCATCACCACTGTTTTTCCGCTCATCGTTTCCAGTTTTTTCTTCAGAAGCTCTTCCTGTTCCTTCGACAGGGATGCTGCACTCGTCACAACTGCCTCGGCAATGTTGTGCGCCGCAAAGTATCTGCGCTGAAACGCTTCCTGGCATCCGCCGAATTCCCGGAGAAGATTTTTTTCACACAGCAGTTTGATAAAATTGACCAAATACGGTTCCGCCTGGCTGCCAAATGCCGCGTCGATCAGCCCGATCCGTTCTTTTCGCGGAATCGAAGGCTCCGCTAAAAGGCGCGGATACTCCGGATTTTCCCGGAACAGAGCTCGGATCTCCTTCATCTCGGAAAGGATTTCCTCTTCGAGATGCTCCTCTTGGGCCAGCTCATACAGGCTTCCACCGTATACTCTGGCAGTTTCTGTCATGATGCTTCACCTACATTCGATATAAATTCATCTATCAGCTTCTCATGGTCTTTTTCATTAATCTCACGTTCAATGACCTTTCCGGCAATATCCATGGCAATGCCGCCGATCTCGCCTTTGACTTCATTGACCGCTTTCTTTTTCTCCTGGGCAATCTCTTTTTCTGCCTTGTTTTTCAGGGCAGCTGCCTGTTCGGAAGCCTCTTTTACGATTTTCTCGCTCTGCAGCGTTGCTGTCTTTCTGGCGCTTTCGAGAATCTCGTTGGCCTTTGCCTTGGCCTCCTGCATATTCTGCTCATATTCCTCTTTGATGGCGTTGGCTTCTTTTTTTGCCGCCTCTGCGTCTGTGATCTCCGCGTCGGCTGCCGCACGCCGTTTTTCCAGCATCTCATTGATCGGTTTGAAAAGGAACCGTTTGATCAGATACATCTGGATGAAGAGGTTGCAGATCTGTGCGATAAAAGTCCAGGGGACAATTCCTACCAGTTCCTGAACCTGCATAGTTTCTTTCCTCCTAGCAATCATTTACTCCTTGCAACTATTTCAGGAAGTTCATGAACATTCCCGGTGCTACGAAGATCAGAAGCAGGCCGGTTACGAAACCGTAAATACCGGTGGTCTCTGCGATCGCGCATCCAAGAAGCATCGTACTTGTTACATCACCTTTGCATTCCGGCTGACGTCCGATTGCCTCAAGTGCCTTTGCTACGGCGTTACCTTCACCGATACCAGGTCCGATACCTGCGATCAGGGAGCATCCTGCGCCGATTGCGCATCCTGCGAGAGCGATACCTTTTGCTAAAATCTGAAAATCCATCTTGTTTTCCTCCTGTATTTTCTTTTTGTAAACCTCATTTTTTAATCTCTTTAGCCTTCCTCTGCTGCATTCGCAATGTACATGACAGTCAGCATACAGAAAATAAAGGCCTGCATCACGCCGGAGAACCAGTCAAAATAGACCGACAGAACAGCCGGGACACCGACGTCCAGAATCGGGATCTGTGAAAGGGTTCTTCCGAGCACGCCGGGAAGCAGTCCCAGCAGCTTTCCGCTTGCCAGTGCCAGCGATCCATAGATCAGGGCATTGATGACAACGCCGGAAAGAATGTTTCCAAAGTGACGGCACGCCATACTGATCGGCGTTGCGAGCTCCGACAAAACGTTAAACGGTGTCATAACCGCAATCGGAGTCGTGAATCCTTTCAGATATCCGCCAAAACCGTTGGTCTTGATCTTCTGTGTGGTGATCATGATGAAAACCACAACAGCCCAGGCCGCCTCGGTAGAAAGATCTGCTGTCGGACTTCGAAGTCCGATCAGGCTGATCAGGTTCGAGACAACGCTGGTCGCGAAAAGCGCCGACACAAAAGGAATCAGATAGCGGAATTTTTCTCCCATGTTGCCGATGACAAATTTGTTTGCGGTTTCCACAATCATTTCTGCCACCGCCTGGCGTTTGGAGATGTTCCGCACCTTCAAATCTCTTGTAAGCCAGATGCAAAGTCCGGTAATGAGTGCCATTACAATCCAGCTTACCACCAGCGTTTCGCTGATCTGAATTTTCCCGAACAGCGGGAAATCGATCGGGATCGTAAAAAAGACTTTTGCACCGGAGATATCAACCTCCATTCTCTTTTCTCACCTCCTCTGTATGAAATAAAATAAAAAATTTGAACCTTTTGTCAAAGCGGATCTTCACAATCCGCTTCGCTGCTTGCTTATAACCGAATCGCTGCTTCGCAGTTTCGGTTTAAAAACGCCGTCCCGTCTTTGCGGCTTTCGCCTGAGATCAGGTTCAGCGCTTTATGCTGTTTTTTATGCCCATCAGCTTGATGGCCGTTCCCGGAATTAAAAGCGGCAGGATTCCTGCAGCAAACTGGAAGCATGGAAGCACAATCGCCAGAACTGCCCATAGCATCTGCATCAGATTTCTCTGCGAATAGCTTGCCTGCATCCGTCGCTTTGCTCCCGCCTCGTCTGTCTCAGACACTGCTTTTTGTACTGCCATACCCATCAGGAAAAAGTTCAGCACCGCAACGGCACCGCCTCCGATTCCCCCAAGGATCACCCGATAGTCAAATGGGATTTTTTCCGGCCAGATCAGGTGCAGGATCAGAAACCCGACCCACATCACAACCACGCCGACAACAGTATAGATGGCAACATTTTTCGTCTCCTTTTTTACGGCCGGCTGGACCTTGTCTCCGAAATTGCTCATATCGCCTTGTTTCCTTTCTAAGAGATTTTCCCCTTAAAATCAGTCTGAAATCTTTTCTCTGCCTCTTGATCTTCGTCAACTGTGAAAACTTTTTCAGACACGTTCTAAATATGTCGGTTGAAAGACACCCTCTTTTTCTTCTTTTTTCCGTCCGGCTCCGTCTCGATGCGTTTCTGATGCCGCAGAACGCTCTGCCCGAATTTCCAGGCTGTCACGGCACCGCCTCCGATCCCAAAGAAAAAGCCGATCAGATAAATCCATGTTCCAACTGAAAAGCGGTCGCAAAGCCACCAGCAAAGTGCCAGACAAAGAAAAAGAGGCGTCACAAGGGACAGTCCGAATTGTGTCAACATTGTGAGATTGGTAATCATCCCCGTCCACTTCTTCATATCCTGTCCCTTTCTGCCGCCTCTTTTTGTCAGACCCTCGGATCTGTGTCTTGTTTCATTTTCCCCAAAACACACTTCCATTTTTGTAACCACTTAGTCAGATTGTACCATAAACGTTTTCATAAGACAAATGAATTTGTATATTTTCCAAATTATTTATTTTTATTTACATTCTTTTCATAATAATTGGAACAATTTTCTCATTTTGTCCCATTGTAAAATTGCAGCGTTCACCTCGCTTCTTATTTTTTGAAAAAAACTGCGGTTTTATTCCACACATACTGCCGTTTTTTCTTTCCAACCGGAAAGCTGATAGCTTACCTCATAGTGTCCCGGCTCCAGCAGGTATCTGCCGTTTTCTTCTGATCCGAGCACTTCTGCAACCGCTTCTTTTTCACTTTTGGCAACCATTGGAAGTACGGCCTCTGCGGTACAGTCGAACGGAACATCCATGGTGATGGTCACGTGCTCTTTGTCGGAAAGCTCCCAGCGAATGCTGTACATTCCCGATGCAGAATCATATTTTGCCTCTGCATACCTCAAATCCCAGTTCAGCGTCGGTGCAAACTGTACGGTCCTGGCACCCGGATGGGATTCCATCGTGTTGATGCCAGCAACGTGACGGAACATCCATTCCTGGATGGAGCCGTAAGCATAATGGTTCATACTGTTCATGCTGATGCCGGAAATCGTACCGTCCGTAAGAAGGGAATTCCAGCGTTCCCAGACGGTAGTTGCACCAAGCTTAACCTCATAAAGCCAACCCGGAAATTCCTCGTTCAGCAACAGTTCGTAGGCGAGATCGTTCATGCCGTTGTCTGTCAGCACGTTATTCAGCAGCGGGGTTCCGACAAATCCTGTTTTCAGTTTGTGGTTACTCTGCTCAAACAGCTTCAGAAGCTGCCGTTTTGTCAGCTCTTCGTTCTTTGACAGATGGTATTTCAGCGTCAGCAGCAGCGCCGTCTGTGTTTTGATGCAGCAGCGGCCTGTTGCGCTGTAATATTCTTCCTGTACCACAGCAAACTGCTCCTCGGACAGCTTCTGATACTTCTCCTGCTCCTCGCGGTATCCCAGCACACCGGCTGCTTTTGCCACGATTCCTGCGCTGATCGCATAATACAGGTTTGCAATAAACTCCTCGTCCGTTGCACCCATGACCTGCTCCGCTCCCTGTACCGGATTGTCCAACGCAAGCCAGTCACCGAAGTGGAAAATATACCGCCAGCCGTGGTTATCCCCATCCACTTTCGTGATGTAATCCACCCACGATTTCATGCTCACAAACTGATCTTCCAGAATACTCTTATCCCCGTAAAACAGATACAGATTCCACGGAATGATGCACGCCGCATCGCCCCAGACACACGCTGCATCCTCGACGCCGCACGACGGCACCACGTACGGCACCTTTCCGCCGAGCACGCTCTGCTCTTTTGCCATGTCGTACAGGTATTTTGCATAGAATGCATACGTATCTTCGAGATACATCGCCGTCGGCGAGAACACCTGCGCATCACCCGTCCATCCCATGCGCTCATCACGCTGCGGGCAGTCGGTCGGAACATCTACAAAATTGCACTTTAATCCCCAGCGCACATTACTGATGAGTTGGTTGACCAAATCACTTCCTGTTTTCATCCAGCCTGTCGCGGTGATATTGCTGTAGTAAGCAAGTCCGGTGAAATCCTCCTTTTTCAGATCCGGAATACCATCGATTTTTACATAACGGTATCCATAGAAGGTAAAATGCGGCACAAGATCTATTTCCGTTCCATCCGAAATATAAATGTATTCGGATTTTGCACTCCGCAAATTTTCATTGTAGAAATTGCCGTGCTGCAGAATTTCTCCTGTCTGAACATGTACTTTTGTTCCTTTTGGCACGTTGACATGGAGTTTAAAGATTCCCGTGAATTCCTGTCCCATATCGAAAACCAGCTCACCTGCCGGAGTATGAATCAATTCTTTTGGCCGGAAAGTTTCATGAACCGTCACCGGAAGACTCATGCGATCGGTTAGTTCCCCTTTCGGTGCATCACAGAGGACTGCCTGCTCTGCAGGAAGATCCGGCAGCGTATCATCCCGATGCTCGCCGTCGTAGAGATTGGAAAACGAAATTTTGCTGCGTCGTATCTGCCATGTCTCATCTGTACCGATGACTTCTTCCGAGCCGTCTGTATACATAAGATGCAGCTCCGCAATCAGCTTCCAGTCATTTCCGTAAAAGCCTCTATCCTCAAAAACCGGGCGAATAGAATCAGCATTTCTTTGCCCACAAAAAAATCCGGCGGAGAGCCGGATGCTGTCAAAATAAGAAAAGCTATGAAGAGGGATTCGATAACGTCGAAAGTCTTTGAAAGAGGGGGTCTGGGGGAGAAAACTTTCTGAAGAAAGTTTTCTCCCCCAGTTTTCTTTTTGTCCAACACCACGAAAGGCCGCCTGAATTTCAGACGACCTTTCATATCCTCACCTGCGTACAGGAGGAATCAGTCAATCATTCCGCCGAAGCGGGCCGGGTGTGAGCCGGACTTAGTTCTTTTCAGCCGCAGCTTCAGGCTGGCGGGTGAATTCAAGGATCGCCATGGGAGCGCAGTCGCCCTTACGGGGAAGCGCCATCTTGGTGATCCGGGTGTAGCCGCCGGGGACGCCGGCGAACAGGGGAGCGACCACGTCGAAAAGACGCTGCACGAGCTTGTGGTCGTTCAAGGTTTCATAGGCCAGACGGCGGGAGTGCAGATCGTTGCGAAGGGCCAAGGTGATCAGAGGTTCCACCACCCGGCGCAGTTCTTTGGCCTTCACTTCCGTCGTGCGGATCTTGCCGTAAGTGATCATCGCGGAAGCCATGTTGCGGAACAGAGCCTTGCGATGCGAAGGCGTTCTGCCGAGCTTTTTGCCGGAATTGCTATGCCTCATGGTGTTGTTTCCTCTTCCATTCCTGATATTTCTTCTCGAAGTTGTCGATCTTCATGCCGAAATCGAGTCCCATGCTTTCGAGCACGGCCTTGATTTCGTCAAGGGACTTCTTCCCAAAGTTCTTCGTCTTCAGCATTTCGGCTTCGGGCCGCTGCACCAGCTCGCCGACAGTGGCGATATTGGCGCTGCGCAGACAGTTGGTCGCCCGCACGGACAGCTCCAGCTCATCGATCCCCTTGAAGAGGTTATCGTTGATGTCGGCGCTGCCGCCGCCTTCCCCTCCGCTTTCGCCGGAGATGCGTTCATCAAAGCTGATGAAGACCGAAATCTGATCCTTAATAATCTTGGCGCTATACGCAATAGCGTCTTCGGGAAGAACGGAACCGTCGGTCCACACTTCAAGAATCAGCTTGTCGTAGTTGGTCATCTGGCCCACGCGGGCCTGTTCCACGGTATACGCCACCTTACGCACGGGAGAGAAGCTTGCGTCCAGCTTGATAAGCCCGATCGTGTCCGGAAGACCTTCGTGCATATCAGCGGGCACATAGCCCTTGCCCATGCGCACCTCGAACTCCATGCTGAGCTCCATGTCTTCGGTGAGGGTCGCGATGTGCAGTTCCGGGTTCAAGACTTCCACATTGGCGTTGGTCATGATATCCGCGGCTGTCACCGGGCCTTTCTTCGACACGGAAAGCGTCAGATGCTGGGGCTCGTCAGTCGTCATACCCAAGCGAACCTGTTTGATATTCAGGATAACATCCGTAATATCTTCCAGCACTCCGGGGATGGTGGTAAACTCATGCTGCACGCCGGAGATCTTCACAGCCACGAAGGCTGCGCCCTGAAGGGACGAAAGCAGTACCCGACGCAAGGCATTGCCGATGGTGACCCCATACCCGCGTTCGAGAGGTTCGTAGGTGAACTTCCCGTACATGGTATCGTTGGGATCGCTGTCGCACACAATCTGTTCCGGCCGAACGAGTTTGGCCCAGTTGCGTGAATTGATAAGCCTGTTGCCTTGTCTGAAGAGCATGTAAGCCCCCGCTTATTTGGAGTAGAGCTCGACGATGAGGTGCTCGTTGATGGGGAACTGAATGTCGTCGCGCTGCGGCAGTGCTTTCACAATACCCTTGAAGTTGGGAGCGTCCACTTCCAGCCAGGAGGGGCAGCCACGACGGGCCACGGCTTCCTGAGCTTCGGCGAGAACAGGGATGGTTCTGCTCTTTTCGGGAACTTCAACGCTGTCGCCAACCTTCACCTGAAGGGAAGGGATGGTGACCTTATGACCGTTCAGCGTAAAGACGCCGTGGCGGACCAACTGACGGGCCTGAGTCCGGGAGTTGGCGAAGCCGAGGCGGTACACGACGTTGTCCAGACGGCGTTCGAGGAAAGCGAGCAGGTTCGCGCCGGTCACGCCCTTCGCCATATCGGCGTGGACGAAGTAACCGTGGAACTGCTTTTCCAGAACGCCATAAACGCGACGCACCTTCTGCTTTTCACGCAGCTGGACGGCGTAGTCGCTCAGTTTTTTACGGGCGCGGCCATGCTGACCGGGCGCGTAGGGGCGGCGGTCAAAGGCGCACTTGTCGGTGAAGCAACGGTCGCCCTTCAACAAGAGCTTCGTGCCTTCACGACGGCACAAACGACATTTGGCATCATTATATTTGGCCAAGGCGGTGTCCTCCTGTGAGCGCGACTAGACGCGACGCCGTTTCGGCGGGCGGCA
>OGQS01001867.1_pt1 | contig 10072 bp, 10 predicted proteins | sample 1553331 | NCBI WGS metagenome assembly OGQS01 (sample SAMEA2580012, study PRJEB22360) | human gut metagenome | biome: human gut; feature: human-associated habitat; material: faeces | place: Denmark | collected 2008/2010
GGAGGTGCCGGTGGGCACCGGCATTCTGACCATGCCGCTTTACAAGACGCTGCCCAATGCGGACATCACCTGTCTGGATTACTCGGCAGATATGATGGGACAGGCGCAGGAAAAGGCAGACCGCCTGCACCTGAAAAATGTGACCTTTCAGCAGGGGGATGTGGGCACACTACCTTTTTCGGACGGTGCGTTTGATATTGTGTTGTCGCTGAATGGCTTTCATGCGTTCCCGGACAAGGAGGCTGCTTATCGGGAAGTGTTTCGGGTCTTAAAACCCGGAGGCATCTTTTGCGGCTGCTTCTATGTAAAGGGCGAGCAGAAACGGACGGACTGGTTCGTCCGGCACGTTTATGAAAAGACGGGGTTCTTCACGCCGCCCTACGAAACGACCGTCAGTTTGAAAAAACGGCTGGGGAAACTGTACGCAGCCGTAACACTGGGAACGGTGAAGAGCATGGCATGGTTCGTCTGCCGGAAAGCAGAATGAGGAGAACAGGGATGGTTTTACAAACGATTCTGGAGGGCCTTGGACTGGGGACCCTGCTGGCGCTTGTCTGCGCTGTGGGCATCTGCAAAGGGGCTGTTGGGATGGTGCATCTTTACAGCCCGGCGGTGCAGCAGCGGTGCGTGAAGCTGGGACTTACAACACACGAGAAAATCAAGCGAAATTCTCTAGTTTTCAAAGCCGTCTGCGTCCCTGGCTATATCGGCTATGTGCTGGTCTGTGTCTATGGGATAAACGGTGCAAAGGGCTTTGTTCAGGGTTTCTGGCAGTTACTCGTCATCTTGTCCGTTATGAATCTCATGGACCGCCTGTTGGTTGACGGCCATTGGGTGGGGCACACGAACGCATGGACGATCCCCGGAACAGAAGATCTGAAGCCCTACATCACCGCAAAAGACAAACAGAAAAAATGGATTTTCGGTACGGTAGGTATGGCAGCCATAGCGGCGGCGCTGGCGAGAATTATGATGTTTCTTATGGAAAGCTGAGGCGATATCAATGATGTTTCAAATTTATGGCAACAGGAATCATCCTGCGGTGCTGTTCTTTCATGCTATGGGTGTGACGGGGGAGAGCAGCGAACCGGTTGCAAACTATTTACAGGATCGGTATTTCTGCATTTTACCTACCTCCACCGTGTACTGCAAAGGGCAGAAATATGTCAGCAAGGCGGACGAGGTTCGTCAGGTGGAAGAATACCTGAAATCGCAGGGGGTGGAACGCCTTGAACTGGTTGTGGCTTCTTCGATCGGTGCTGACCTTGCCATGGCGTTTTTGACAGGCACGAAGCTGCCCATCGGACATGTTTTCTTTGACGGCGGGCAGTTTGCACAAATCGGAAAAGGTACGCGCCGCATGATGACACCGTTTCTGTATCTGGTCATCAAGAGCCTGTACTGGTCAAAGGGCGGCACATTGAAAAAGATCCTGTGGTGTGACGATAATTCCATAAAGCCGTATTTTATAGCCGCAGGGAAAAATCTGACCTACACAAATTTGCGGCGACAGATTCTGGACAGCCTGGAGGATAAACCCTTTCCAGCACTTTCCGAAGAACTGCAAAAGCATCTCTATTTCGAGTTTGGCAGCATAGAAGATCATTTCAAATACCGTCAGGCGGTGATAGAAGCCTATCCCTGCGGCAATTACCCCGTATTTGAGGGATACGATCACATGCAATATCAGATTCGTGATCCGAAGGGCTTTGCTGAAATGCTGGCATTTATCGCTGAGCAGGACGGTATGCCGAAGCTGCCGTTTATCAGAAAGTGAGAGGACCCGATATGAAATACAAAATCGAGAAAAACACCGTGCAGGAGACGCTGATCCTCCCGCTGTATTCCCGGAAGCTGTGCACAGAGCTGTACCCAAACCTTTATCGGGACGAAACAGCGGTTCGGTTGCTCGACCAGATCGACTACGACTTTTCAGAGGCAGAGAAAAATACCCGCAGTCTGATGCAGCGGTTCGGTGCGCTGGAGGTGGCCATGCGGCAGAATGACCTTGCCTTTGAGGTGCGGGCGTACCTGAAAAACCACCCCTGTGCGGCAGTGGTCAATCTGGGCTGCGGGCTGGATAACACCGGCAGAGCCTGCGACAATGGCAGATGCAAGATCTACAATTTGGACTTTCCGGATGTGATCGCCTTGCGGCAGCAGCTGCTGCCCGCCGGAGAGCGGGATCAAAACATCCCCTGCGACCTGAAAGACCCCGCATGGTTTGACAAGATCGATGCCTCCGGCGGGGCGGTATTCTTTGCCTCCGGGGTGTTCTATTACTTCCTGACGGAGCAGGTCAAGGCGCTGGTGCAGGGGATGGCAGATGCTTTTCCCGGCGGGGTGCTGGTGTTCGATGCCGCCAACCGCACGGCGGTAAAGATGATCGCCAAAACGTGGCTCAGGACGGCGAAAATCAAGGATGTGGGAGCATATTTCGCGGTTTCGGATGCGAAAAGCGAGCTTTCCCCATGGGACAGCCGTTTGCAAGTATCCAGCAGGGGCTATATGATGGGCTACAACGACCTGAAAGACCCTTCCGTCAGCGGCTTTTTCCGATTTCTCGCCAAGATCGGGGACAACGGGATGAAAATGCAGATCGTGAAGATCGGATTTGGAGACAGACAATGAAATATGCCGGAATGCCCTTTGGAATGTGGGTGCTGTTTTCAGGCTCCTTTCAAAAGCAGCTGACCGCTGTGCTGGGCTATGATGCAGCCACCGCAAGAGCCATCACGAAAAAGGCAAAGCCGCAATACCGGCAGATCATCCGCAGGCTACCGGAGTTTGAAAAAGCGGACCGCTTCAAGATGAACATCGTCAACTGCGCAATGCTCGGCGCGTTCATCCTCTCCATACCGCAACGTCCGGAGGTGGACAGGCTGACGGATTACTACGCAAAGTCCATGATGACAAAGCCCATGCAGTGGTTCTGCCGCAAGAGCGGAAAAAGCAAGTTTACCCCAAAGGATATTGCCGCCATGAAGGCCACCGCTGCTCTGAAAGCCGCCGACCGCAACCCCTACTCGTGGAACATGGAATTTTACGAATACCCTGACGGCAGCGGCTACGAAGGACGCTTTACCAAGTGCGGCATCTGTGTGCTGATGAAGGAGCTGGGGCTGTATGACCTGACCCCTGCTTTGTGCCATCTGGACTACACCATGAGCGAAGCAGGCGGTGTGACAAATTTTGTGCGGCAGTATACCCTTGCTTCCGGCGGACCCTACTGCGACTGCGGGTACAAAAAGAAAGGGTAACGGACGATGAAGAGAAAGGAAACTTACCTTTCCCGTGATTTCCGGGAGACTGCGGCACAACGTTTTCCTGCGCAGGCAAAGCAGCTGAACGCCGCTTTTGATATGCGCCTGAATGCGCTGCTGGCTGAAAATGCAGATGCAAGCAAGGAAAAGCAATACCATCTCAAGCGGCAGATATTGCCGGGCATTTCGGCCTACGAGACCTTGCAGCGGGTCATGCCGAAAGAAGAAGCACTGCAAACCGTTCACGGCTATGTGGAGCACTTGGCGAGAACGAGCCACAAACAGCTTGCCGCCCTGCTGCACATACCGGGGCTTTACCGCCTTGTTCCCGGCGTTTTTGTCAAATCCACCCGGAGCGTTTTCGGCCCGGCGGCGGGCTTTGTCCCAAAAGAACTGCAGACCGGTAACGGCGTCTGGCGTGTGGATATGATGGAGTGTCCCTATCACGACACCTGCACAGAATACGGCTGCCCGGAGCTGTGCCGCTGCTTTTGCGACAGCGACGACATCAGCTATACCGGGCTGCATCCGAAGCTGATCTGGGAGAGAAGCATGACGCTGGGACGCGGCAATGACCGCTGCGATTTTTGCATGAAAACCATAAAATAGATGCACAGGAAGCGAAGAAAATGAAGAAAGAAGAAACGAAATAGTTCATCCGCTGGTGCATTCTTGGCGCAGTCGGATGCGGATTTATGGCTGCCGGGGACTGGTTGCTGGGCTGCATTCCGCTTCAGCAAACCGACACCGGCCTTTTCAACAGAGCCTACTATCTGTCCGGCTCCTATGGGCTGTGGAGGCCTGTGCTTACCGTTGGGCTGGGAGCGATCGGGGGCTTTCTCTATTACTTTGTGGTAAAAGCACTGAACGCGGACATCGACGAAAAATACAGAAAAACCCAAAACGTCCAGTTTCTGTGCGGGATATTCACCGTTGCGATCGTTCTGACTGTCCATACATGGGTGGCCACCATGGCATGGTTTGCCACCTATCTGGGGCCGCGTATCGGAGCAGAGATCCGCACGGTCATGTGAGCTTCATTGTTCAGGCGGAACGGTATCTTGATTTGATGAAAACATTTTTGCAGAGAAATGGAATTTGACAGCTCGCGTCTGCGAATCAGTAAGAAAAAGCGAATCTTCAGGAAAAGAGAATGGCTATGTATAAATCATTTTTTGATCTTCCCCCGGAGCAAACTGCTTCCACGGCGATGCCCCGCACCGTCGTGTTCTCCAACGGAACGGGGAGCGGGAGTATGACCATCTGTCCACTGTTTTTGGGTGCAGAGCTGTATTATAACGATATGCACCTTGCATTCTTTGAGGAAGCCACGGCACCAATGCGGAATGTCATTGAGATCAACCACTGCCGCGTGGGGCGTTACGAGTGCAGTTTTGGGGCAAATAGCTGCTGCTATCTGGCGGCAGGGGACTTTGCCGTCTGTGCAGCAGCGCGCAAAAAGTCGTCCTCCTGCTTTCCGCTGCGGCACTACCACGGCATCACCATCCTACTGGATCTGGATGCGATTTCGCCGGAAATGCGGAAACAAATGGAATGGTACGGCGTAGACCTTGATGTCATACGGCGGTACATCTGCACGGAAAACCGCTGCTGTATCCTGCGGTCAGAACCGACCATTGCCCATATTTTTTCAGAGCTTTACACAGCGCATTCTGTGCCGGACACCGGCTATCTTCGGCTGAAAGTGCTGGAGTTGCTGCATATTCTGACCCGGCTGAAAAACAGGGAAGATGTGCAGCAGACAGAGTATTTCAATCAGCATCAGGTGGAGTGTGTGAAGCAGGCTGCGGCTCTTCTCACGCAGGAACTGACAGTTCGCCGTACAATCGAACAGCTTGCACAGGAGGTCGGCCTTTCGCCTACGGCATTAAAAAGCTGTTTCAAAGGCATTTACGGAAGCTCGGTCTATGCGTATCAGAAAGAGTACCGGCTGCAGCTGGCACAGAAGCTACTACTCGAAACCGATTGCACGGTTGCTGAAATCGCCCATCGGGTCGGGTACGAAAATCCGAATAAGTTTTCTTCTGCATTTCGGGAAGCAGCCGGCATGACGCCTACGGAGTATCGGAAGATGCGTCCGATTGGATAGATTCTGTCGATTTGGTTCTTGCACAGAAAGTCCGGTTCCAGTAAAATCAGTATCGTGATTAGTTGAAGCTAACGCCGATATTCTGATTTTGTGGAGGAAATTGATAATGCGTTTGATGAAAAGAATTCTGAGTGCAGCTGCTGTGCTAGCTCTGTCTGCTTCTCTTCTGGTTGGCTGCAGCAGCGGCACGGCGAGCTCTGTTCCCGTTTCTGCAAGTTCTGCCGCAGAAAGCACTGTTTCTTCCGTAGAAGAGACCGCCTCTTCTGCTGTGGATGAAAACGAAGCTGCCGCTGCACAGCTGCTGAACGACCTAACAGGCAGCTATCAGGAACTGTGGCCGGTGATTCTGGCGGACGAATATAAGCAGACATGGCTGGATGATTGTACCGCTCTCGTGGGCGAGGACAATGCCGAAGCTGCTTTTGAGAAGCTGTCCTCTATGGTGACAGGTGATGTTTACGGCGAAGATGCAGTCAAAGCGTATGCCAACGGCGGCGGAGCCTATTTCTGCGGCTTTACCAATAGCCTTGCGACCTTGACCTTCGATGGTGAAACTTCTACCATTTCCGGCACCGATAAGGACGGCAATGTGCTGTTCTCCCATGCCTATCACTATATTGGCATGGAGCCTGTGCGTGGGCTGTATGAGTTTGAAAGCGATGATGCCGATTCCGGCGAGTTCACCTACTTCTTCCTTGCGCCGGACACCAGTGCGGAAACTTACCATATTGAGTTCCGCTATGGTTCGGATGCAGAAGCTCTGAGCCAGTACGATGCAGGCGAATATGCTTACTGGCTGGCCTCCGGCATTTCCACCGACTGTGACCAGACGATGATCGACAACTGCATTGAGCTGTTCTGCACCGAAAATCTGGCGGGTTAAAACGCAGAATGTGCTGTGGAGTTGAAATACCACAGCACATTTTTGCCGCAATCTGATTTGAAGGAGGTCTTTCCGTGAAAAAACAGTCCGATCTTTCCCGGCTGATGGGCTACGCCGGGAACTACCGATATTTCACCTACGCTTCGTGGGTGCTGTCTGCGGTCAGTGCGCTGGTGGCGCTGGTGCCTTTTGTGTACATCTGGAAGATCCTGCGGGATGTGTTGAACGCCGCGCCGGACTATGCGCAGGCGGTGAACATCCCCCATTACGGCTGGATGGCAGTGCTGTTTGCGGTGCTGGCTTACCTCATTTACATTGCGGCACTGATGTGCTCCCATCTGTCGGCGTTCCGGGTGGCGACCAATCTGCGGCTGGAGGTTTCCGAACACCTTGCCACACTGCCGCTGGGCTTTACGGAGACGTTTGGCAGCGGTAAGCTGCGCAAGATCATCCACGAGAGTACTGGCGCAGCGGAGACATTTCTCGCCCATCAGCTGCCGGACAAATATAATGCAATGGCAACACCCATAGGTCTGTTGGTTCTTTTGCTTGTGTTCGACTGGCGGCTGGGTCTGCTGAGTCTCGTTCCGGTGGCACTGGGCTTCGTCATCATGTCCGCCATGACAGGAAGGCGGATGGCAGACAAAATGCGGCAATACGGTAATGCGTTGGAATCAATGTCTAACGAGGCCGTGGAGTATGTCCGCGGCATCCCGGTAGTCAAGACCTTCGGGCAATCCGTCTTTTCGTTCAAAAAATTCAAAGCGACCATTGATGAGTACGAAAAGTGGGTCATTGCCTACACCAAAGAGCTGCGGATGCCGATGATGCTCTATACTGCCGCAATCAACGGTGTGTTTGCTTTCTTGATTGTAGGTGGGCTTCTGTTCACCCGGAACGGTGTGACTTCGGAATTTCTGCTGAACCTGCTGTTCTACATCATCATTACCCCGGTAATCTCCCTGACCCTGACCCGCATCATGTACATGAGCGAAAATGAACTCGTTGTGGCAGATGCGTTGGCTCGTGTGGATTCGGTTCTGGATGCGGAACCTGTGCCAGAAAACGATCATCCGCGGCATCCGAAAGATGCCTCTGTGTCCCTGAAGGATGTGCATTTCAGCTATGATGGCAAAACGGATGTTATCAAGGGCGTTTCGCTGAAAATTCAGCCGGGTCAGATGGTGGCTTTCGTTGGCCCCTCCGGCGGCGGCAAATCCACACTGGCAAACCTGATTTGCCGGTTCTTTGATGTGCAGAGCGGCAGCGTCCGGGTGGGCGGAGCGGATGTGCGGGACATCCCCAAGGAAGAGTTGATGGACACCATCTCCTTTGTGTTCCAGAACAGCCGCCTGCTCAAGGGCAGCATTCTGGACAACGTCCGGCTGGGCAGAGCGCAGGCCACCGAAGCCGAGGTGCTGGCGGCGCTGAAAGCTGCACAGTGCATGGATATCGTGGAAAAGTTCCCGGCGGGCATCCACACGGTCATCGGCACCAAGGGCGTGTATCTTTCCGGTGGCGAGCAGCAGCGCATTGCCATTGCCCGCGCCATGCTGAAAAATGCGCCCATCCTGCTGCTTGACGAGGCCACCGCTTTTGCCGACCCGGACAATGAAGCAAAGGTGCAGGCAGCCTTTGCTCAGCTTGCCAAGGGCAAAACCGTGCTGATGATCGCACACCGCCTGTCCACCGTCGCCAGCGCCGACTGCATCTATGTGGTGCAGGATGGGCAAATTGCGGAGTCCGGCACAAAGGACGAGTTGTGTGCGCAGAACGGCCTGTTTGCCCGGATGTGGCAGGAGTATCAGGCGTCGGTGCAGTGGAAGGTCGCAAAGGAGGGGTAAGGAATGATCGAAAAAATTCAACACGCCACAGCCAGCTCCCCGGAGGGCGCAAAGGGGCTTGTAAAGGGCGTTCTGGCCTGTGCGTTCCAGAACATGGCGTTCATGCTGCCCACCGGGCTGCTGTATCTTCTGGTAAAAGACCTGCTGGCAGGCTCTACGAGTGAGAGAAGTACCTTTTATCTGCTGGGATGCGTTGCCTGCTTTGCACTGATTTTACTGACCACATGGTTCCAGTACAACGGCACCTATTTTACCACCTATAAAGAGAGCGGCACCCGCCGCCTGACCCTTGCAGAGCGGCTGCGGAAGCTGCCTCTGTCCTTTTTCGGCAAGCGAGACCTTGCCGACCTGACAAGCACCATCATGGCGGACTGCGAGGTACTGGAAAAGGACTGCTCCCACTTCATCCCCGGTCTGTTCGGCTCCCTCATTTCCACGGTGCTCATTGCCCTGAGCCTGTTCGCCTTTGAGTGGCGGATGGCACTGGCGGCTCTGTGGGTCATTCCGGTATCCGCTGCCATCGTGGTGGGCAGCTATCGGGTACAGGATAAGGTGCAGGCCAGGACCATGGCGGCGAAAATGGCCTGTGCGGACGGTATTCAGGAGTACATCGAGACTCTCCGGGACCTGAAAGCCAGCAATGCGGAGCAGCAGTATCTGTCCGGCCTTTCCGGCAAAATTCGGGCAGTGGAAAAGCAGTCTATTGTGGCAGAGCTGGAAACAGCGCTGTTTGTGTCCTCCGCCGGCATGGTGCTCAAGCTGGGCATTGCATCGGTGGCGCTCACCGGTTCGGTGCTGCTGGTGCAGGGCAGCATCGACGTACTGACCCTGTTTCTGTTCCTGATGGCGGCATCCCGGATGTACGACCCCATGCAGGGGGCTTTGCAGAATCTGGCGGCGGTCATCGCCATGCGTACCAATGTGGGGCGGATGAATGAGATTCTGGACGCTCCCCTGCAGACCGGCAGCGAGCAGCTGACCAATCAGGGCTGCGATATCGTGTTCGACCATGTGGGCTTTGCCTATGACTCCGGTGAAGCGGTGCTGCGGGATGTCTCCTTTACCGCAAAGCAGGGGGAGGTTACGGCGCTGGTGGGCCCCTCCGGCAGCGGCAAGACCACTGTTTCCCGGCTGGCAGCACGGTTCTGGGATTACCAGAAGGGCAGTATCACCGTGGGCGGCATGGATGTCTCCCGAATCGACCCGGAAAAACTCATGAGCCTGTATTCCATCGTCTTTCAGGATGTGACCCTGTTTGACAACACAATCCTCGAAAACATCCGTCTGGGGCGCAAAGGTGCCACCGACGAGGAGGTCCTTACGGCGGCAAAGCTGGCAAACTGCGAGGAATTTGCCGAGAAGCTGCCGGACAAGTGGAACACCAATATCGGCGAGAATGGCTGCGCTCTTTCCGGCGGTGAGCGTCAGCGCATTTCCATCGCCCGTGCTTTTCTGAAGGATGCGCCTATCATCCTGCTGGACGAGGCCACCGCCAGCTTGGATGTGGAAAACGAAACTGCCATTCAGGAGGCTCTATCCCGGCTCATAAAAAACAAGACCGTCCTCATCATCGCCCACCGGATGCGCACCGTGGCCGGTGCGGATCAGGTGGTGGTGCTGTCGGGCGGCATCGTGGCCGAGCAGGGCAGCCCGGCAGAGCTGTACGCCCGGAAGGGGCTGTACACCCACATGGTGGATCTGCAGTCGGCAAGCCAGAACTGGACGATCTGAGAATGATGGCGGCTTTTATTGGAACAAAGAATTGTATTCGGTTAAAAAAACGGATAATCGCCCGCAGTTCCAGCAGATGATCAAGGACAGCGAACGTGGCATCTTTGATGACTGACCTGCGGGATTGGTTAAAGGTACACAACATCAAAAATTCAATGGGCGGGGAGATGTCCTACAATACGATTTAGCGGATGCTGAGTAATCGCCGGTACATCGGCGAATTGCGTTTGCGGGATGTGGT
>OGQS01001869.1_pt1 | contig 10063 bp, 10 predicted proteins | sample 1553331 | NCBI WGS metagenome assembly OGQS01 (sample SAMEA2580012, study PRJEB22360) | human gut metagenome | biome: human gut; feature: human-associated habitat; material: faeces | place: Denmark | collected 2008/2010
GAGCGTTTGGCTACGGACCAAAAGGTCGGGGGTTCGAATCCTCTTGCCCACGTTTGATTCTTTTAGAATCAGTTAATATAGCGCTATCGCCAAATGGTAAGGCACTGGATTCTGATTCCAGCATTTCCAGGTTCGAATCCTGGTAGCGCTGTAAGAGAAGGGACACATTATTGTGTCCTTTTTTTGTATCTTGGGAAGATATTACATACTAACAGCAAGAAAGTACATTGTTACTTAATAATGAGTATGCTATCATGATAATTAATAATTATACTAAAAAGAATGTGTACGAAACATAGTGGAGGTTCAAAATGACAGAAGGACGTATTATCTATAATCCAAGTGCTTCAGTAATGAAGATGTTTTACCGTAAGATGAATGCAGAGAGCAGGGAAGAATTAAAAAGCAGAAAGTTTGATGCAGTAGGACTGCTCCAGACAACGGTTGCTGGTGTATTATACTATGCAGACCGCGCATTTAAGACAAGTAATGTATATCCAGTAGAGATTAACGGAAGCTGTCCACAGCATATCACTACATTAGCTTTCTTTGGCGAGACAACAGCGGTGGAGACAGCGATGAAGACTTTAATCAGAGAAGAGAAAGAGAAGAAGAATCGTTTGATGTAGTTTTTATTATTTAATTCACTAACAGGCTGATGATATGAAAGAAGCTATTCTATATTTGTGACTCTATCACTGTGGGTTGAATGTTCGCCCTCTGGCTCGCATTCAATCCTCGCGCTAAGACTGCAAATATAGAATAGCTTCTCTCTTTTAGGGCTGACAGTGCCTGGATTTAGTTGAGTTAAAACAGTAAATGACAGATGAATATGAAGTGGCTGATGAGAATCAAGTAAAAATTCTTGTAGATAAAATAAATGCATTAAATAATAAAGCAAAGAAAGTAATAAAAGTAATATGGGAAAAGTAGGAAAAAATGAAGAAATGATTACGTAAAGAATAAATAGACAAATAAAGATAGATAAAACAGAAATCTGATGAAAAAATAAAAAAAATATGTTATGATAATACGGCATTGTCAGGAAAACGAATATACCTGATATAGTATAAAAAAGTAAAAGGTGCATTATATGTATGAAATGAAAATACGGGTTCGCTACAGTGAGGTGGACCGAGAAGGAATAGCAAGACTGCATCAGATTTTAGAATATTTTCAGGACTGTGGAACTTTCCAGTCAGAAGAATTAGGATTAGGTGTGGAAGAAGACCAGAAGAACCATAGAGCCTGGTATTTGATTGCGTGGAACGTAAAGATTATAAGACATCCAAGAATGTCAGAATATATTGATGTCACAACGCAGGCATATAAGATGCGAGGATTTTATGGATATAGAAGATATTCTATTATAGACGAGCAAGGAGCAACAATTGTTTCTGCGGAGGCAATATGGATTCTGATGAATACACAGAAGATGCTTCCAATGAAAGTCACAAAGGAAATCGCTGATATTTATGTGGAGAAGGATGCAGATAAAACTGTAAGAATCAATCGAAAGATTTCAGATGATGGTGAGTGGAAAGAATACGAACCAATCGAAGTTACAAAACAGTATTTAGACAGTAATAATCATGTAAATAATACAGTATATGCTTTGTGGACAGAAGATATTCTCCCAGAAGGTGCCTGTGCGAAAGAAGTTCGGATTGATTACCGTAAAGCCGCCATGTTTAAAGAAACAATACAGGTATTTGTACAGCAGCAGGAAGATATTTTCAAGGTAAAATATATAAAACCAGATGGTGAAATTGCTGCATTGGTAGAAATGACTTTAAAAACTATAGAGGATTAAGAAAAAGAGAGTATGCAGTAATCAAAGATGAATATCAAAAGAAAAAGATAGATAAAAATGAGTCAATGCCTTGAAATGTGAAAAATAAAGTATTTAGATATTAAAATAAAAAAACAATAAACAAAATAAAAATTAAAAAAATAAGTATAGAATAAACATTGAGAAAAACAAAGCGAATATAGAATAAATTTAAGAAAGGAAAAGCTGATTAGATATGTAATAATCCATATCAATAACAGTAAGGATTGTAAATGATAGAATTGGGCGTAAAACAGAAGTTATATATTGACCATAAAACAGATTTTGGAGTGTATCTTTCTGATACTCCAGAGAGAAATGGAAAGAGCGACTGTGTACTGCTCCCGAAGAAACAGGTTCCACAGAACGCAAAGATTGGTGATGAGGTAGAGGTATTTGTATACCGTGACTCTAAAGACAGAGAAATTGCGACAACAAATATGCCAAAGCTTCAGTTAGGAGAGCTTGCCGTTTTACAGGTAGCGCAGGTAAATAACATCGGTGGATTTATGTACTGGGGACTGGAAAAGGATTTACTTCTTCCCTACAGCGAACAGGTTGTAAAGGTACAAAAGGGCGAGAAATATTTAGTAGGTCTCTATATTGATAAGAGTGACAGACTTTGTGCTACGATGAAAGTATATGACTTTCTGCGTACAGATTCTCCATATAAGACAGATGATATTGTAGAAGGAACGGTATATGGAAAGAACCCAGAATACGGCGTATTTGTGGCAGTAGATAATAAATATAATGGTATGCTTCAGAATAAAGAAATCGTCAGAAAGTTGAAAATTGGAGAAAAAGTACAGGCAAGAGTGCTTTCAGTAAGAGAAGATGGAAAGCTTAACTTAAGTCTTCGTGAAAAAGCATATTTACAGATGGATGTTGACTCCGCAAAGATTTTAGAAAAATTAAAAGAGAATGACGGATTCCTCCCATATCACGATAAATCTGCGCCTGAAGATATCCGAAGCGAATTTGGAATGAGTAAAAATGAATTCAAACGTGCAATTGGACGTTTATATAAAAGCAAGAAAATTAAAATAAGCAAAACAGGAATCGAGTTAACGGAAGAATAGACTAATGTCACAGCAAAAATTTTTAAATCCAAATAGAATATGGTTTACAATCGTATTGCTGCATATAGTGGGGTCTGTTCTGGATTCAGTGCTTGCAATCCTTCCATTTGGAAGAATAATAGCAGCAATAGCGATATGGTTTTTTCTGGCCAATATACAGGAGAAAAATATACGGCGTATCGAAATCTGCATTGCAGGCTGTATCATAACTATTTTTATGATGTATTCTCTTGATATAAGTTATCAGGGAACGATACTTCTTAATGAATTATTATTGCTCTATGTATTCTGGGTTTGCCAGAATGCATATGTAAAGCCAGTAGAATACTGTCATTTGAGAAAAGTTTCATTAAAGAGTATTGGGCTTATTATAGTTGCTGCGATATTTTTATTTATCATGGCAGACTATGTAAATGCCTGTTCTATGATCGCATTTCAGAACTTATTAGATGATTCTTTGCAGGCAATTGTAAATAAACCAGTAGAAGCATTAGTCGTAGTTGCTATTTTGCCGGCGATTATCGAGGAATTCCTTTTCCGAGGAATGATCTACCGTGGAATTGCGAACAAAAGTAATAAAAAGATAGTAATCATAATCTCAGCGCTGTTATTTGCATTCCTGCATATGAACTTTAATCAGATGTGCTATGCATTTGTTATGGGGCTGGTATTTGCCATTGTTATCTACTTGACTGACAATTTGAGCGTCTCCATATTGCTCCATATGCTCTTTAATGCATTTACCGTAATAATAACCTGCTTCGAGAAAAGTAATGCCATACAGGCCATTTTACAATGCAATATCGCAGGCTATACCTTATTTAATCCCTCATTGACAGACACACAGGGGAAAATAGAAATAAGCCTCCTGATTATAGGAGGACTCATAGCAATATTAAGTGCAGTAATCGCAGGCTGGCTTATCCTTCTGATTGCTAAAACAGAAAAAACAACAGAAACTACAATAAACAACGAAAATATTCTGAAAGATAACGACAATATCTTCAAAAACAACGAAAATTGGAAACCAGATTTCCGATTCTTCGCAGGAAGCGGCGTCTGCATCCTAATAGCGATATTGTATGAAATTTTGCTTTAGACCAACAGACGCCCCAGAGAAGGAAAGACTCTATATTTGTGACTTTAGTCACGGCAGGTTGAATGTTCGTTTAAGCGCTCGCATTCAACCTTTGCTCCGAGGCCACAAATATAGAGTCTTTCCTTCTCTGGGGTCTGTCTTTGGGGATACAAAAGGGAAAAAACAACCCAAAGTAAAAAAACGCCCGTTAAAAATATTGATTTTTACAACTGAGTCAAAATCAATATTTTTAACGGGCGGTTTTTTATAGAAGACTTCCCCTCACAGCGACCAAAGCCACAAACAAGGAATTGTCTATCTCTAACGGGTTTCTCACCCTAAAAAATCACCTACTTCTGATGTGCTAATGAAGCAGCCAGGAATCCCTTAAATAAAGGATGTGGCTTATTTGGTCTTGATTTAAACTCAGGATGTGCCTGTGTTCCAATAAACCAAGGATGCTCAGGAATTTCAACCATCTCGACGATACGTCCATCTGGGGAGAATCCGGAAAGCATCATTCCATTTTCCTGAAGTACTTCACGGTAATCGTTATTAACTTCGTAACGGTGACGATGTCTTTCTTCAATCTGTTTATGACCATAAAGCTGATATGCTTTGGAGTGTTCGTCAAGGATACATGGATAGGAACCAAGACGAAGTGTTCCGCCTAAATCAGTGATGCCTTCTTTATCAGGCATGATATGAATGACAGGATTCGCTGTGTTTTCATTAAATTCATGACTGTGTGCATCTTTTAATCCGAGAACGTTACGAGCAAATTCTACGATAGTAAGCTGCATACCAAGGCAAAGTCCAAGGTAAGGAATCTTGTGTTCACGGGCATAGCGGATAGAGCAGATCATTCCCTCGATACCTCTGTCACCGAATCCACCTGGAACGATGATTCCGTCTACGTCAGAGAAGAAGCTGTCTACGTTGTAATCACTTACTAATTCAGAGTCAACCCACTTAATCTCAACCTCTGCATTGTTAGCAACAGCGCCATGTTTTAATGCTTCTACTACACTGATATAAGCATCATGGAGAGAAACATATTTACCAACGAGGGCAACTTTTACTTTATGTTTTGGATGTTTCCATGCATTAACCATGTCGATCCAGTCAGTTAAATCTGGCTGTGGGCATTCCATGTTGAGACATTCACAAGCCACGTTTGCAAGTTTTTCTTTTTCCATAGCGAGTGGTAATTCATATAAAATATCAACATCTAAGTTCTGGATAACGCGTTTCTTTGGAACATTACAGAACTGAGCGATTTTGGCTTTAATATCATCATCTAAAGGAAGGTCAGAACGACATACAAGAATATCTGGCTGAATTCCCATTCCCTGAAGTTCTTTTACACTTGCCTGTGTAGGCTTGGTCTTTAATTCTCCAGAAGCCTTTAAGTAAGGAATTAAAGTTACATGGATGAGGATACAGTTCTCGTGTCCTACTTCATGCTGGAACTGACGAAGGGCCTCTAAGAATGGCTGGCTTTCGATATCGCCAGCTGTTCCTCCAATTTCGATGATGGCTACTTCCGTCTCAGAAGCGTCTTCATTGTGATAGAAACGGCTCTTGATCTCGTTGGTAACGTGTGGGATAACCTGTACAGTATGTCCACCGAAATCTCCGCGGCGTTCTTTGTTAAGAATGCTCCAGTATACTTTACCGGTAGTAACATTGGACTGCTTATTTAACTTCTCATCAATGAAACGTTCATAATGTCCAAGATCAAGGTCTGTCTCAGCACCATCATCCGTAACGAAAACTTCACCGTGCTGAATTGGGTTCATTGTACCTGGGTCCATATTGATATATGGATCAAATTTCTGGCTGGTTACTTTATAACCACGAGCTTTTAAAAGACGTCCAAGGGAAGCAGCAGTAATACCCTTTCCTAAACCGGAAACAACTCCACCTGTGACGAATACGTATTTTACTGGCATGGATAAAATCCTCCTATATTAGATACTGTTTTTACATTAATTATATCATTATACTATAACTTAAACGCTTTTTCCAGATGAAACACGAAAAAATAATGACCAAAAGTGACGGGAAAAAAGTAAAATGGGCAGTCAAAATAGAAAATAAAAGTAGAAAATGATAAAATAATCCGGATATGCTGAAAGAAAATAATACCCGGATTATATAATATATAAAATAATTTCAATTTATTATGCGATGCACAATGAAATTATGGGGTTTAAATCTGCCGTGAAGCCCTCCGGTATTCATTCGGAGTCATAAAAGTATTTTTCTTAAAAGATTGTGAGAAGTAAGATTGCGAGGAAAAACCAATCATAGAAGCAATGGCTGCAATAGAATGATTGGTTGTTTCAAGTAGGTTCTTACTTTCTTCAATTCGTTTGTCATTGAGATAACTGATTGGGGAACAGCCAAAGTGCTTTGTAAAAGAATGAACAAGATAATATTTGTTCATCTTACTTTCTTTTGAGAGAATATCAAGAGTGATATTTTCTGTGTAATGGCTGTCCAAATATTCTTTGACAAACTTGCAGTCCCGATTATTTTTTTCTTTAGAAGGAAAATCATAATGAATGTTGGTATTTCGCTGAATTTCGATAAGAATAAGATTCAGGTAATACCGACATGCATCTTCATAAAATTCAGAATGCTTTTCTAACTCATGAATCAGCATATGCATTAAATGCTGACAGGTATCAGAAGGAAATGATAATCTGGTAAATGGAGGGATGCACTGTTTGGTGTCATCAATGAAAGATAGATTCTCAATCCCCAGTATCACAAAATCGAGAGGGGATTCCCGAACGTCAACAGAAAATTTCTGCTTATCAGGATTCACCAGTAATAAATCATTTTCTCGAACCGGTAAAAATTGATTGCCGAAATAAAATTGTCCCTGTCCCTTTTGAATAAAGATAATTTTTGAATACGGATGCCCCGGAAAGATGTTTGAAGCAGGGGATTCGCAATGATACATATTGACATGCGACAATTTTACAGATGACTTTAGGTTAACATGATGCTGCTGTAAAGTATACCTTGTTTGCGTCATAACTGCCTCCTTTTTTGATTTACGACTTTTCGTTTTGCATAATGATTGCTTGTGATGAAAATATCAAATGTCGATAATTATATTATATTGTCTTTTTTTACCGTTCTCAACGAAAGAAATATAAACATTTGGGATAAATCCATAATAATTATAAAAATAATATAAATTCTGATTGAAGTTTGACTTTTTTTATGGGAAAATGAAAAAGTTAGCTTAAATTTTTTTATAATTTAGATGTACTATTCAGAGCCTTTCTTACATGTGCTTTTGCAGCCGGGTTTTTGCCAGATGTACCTGAATTTCATCAAAGTATAAACTGTATACACTTCGAAAATTTAGACATAACTGATAAAAAATCTTTTCACAAAAGCAGGAACAAAAAGACTCCGAGAGGGCATGATATATTTTAGGAGGAAGAAAGAATGAAAGAACCAGTATTAATTGTAATGGCTGGCGGGATGGGTAGCCGCTCTGGTGGATTAAAGCAGATGGATCCAGTAGATGAACAGGGACATGCGATTTTAGATTTTAGTGTTTATGATGCAAAAAGAGCTGGCTTTAAAAAGGTAGTGTTTATTATAAAACATGCCATTGAAAAAGACTTTAGGGAAATCGTTGGAAAACGAATCGAGCCATTTATGGAAGTAGAATATGTTTTTCAGGAGCTGGATAAGCTGCCAGAGGGTTATCAGGTGCCAGAAGGAAGAGAAAAACCATTTGGAACAGGTCATGCTCTTCTATGCTGTAAAGACGTGGTAGATGCCCCATTTGCCGTAATCAATGCCGATGATTATTATGGGCCAAAAGCATTTCAGATGCTCTATGATTATCTGACAACACATGAAGATGATGATTTATACCGCTATGTTATGATTGCATTTCATATCGAAAAAACTATCACAGAAAATGGTCATGTATCCCGAGGCGTATGTCAGGTAGACAAAAACCACTACTTAAAAGAAATCACAGAAAGAACAAGGATTGAAAAACGAGGAGCAGAAGCTGCCTTTACTCTTGATGACGGAGCAACCTGGACACCAGTTCCAGACAAAACACCAGTTTCCATGAACTGCTGGGGATTCACACCAGGATTTTTAAAAGTACTTGAGGACAAATTCCCTGCATTTTTAGACAAAGGATTAAAAGAAAACCCTATGAAATGCGAATACTTCCTTCCAAGCGTAGTAGAAGAACTGCTCAAAGAAAAACGCGCAACTGTAGAGGTGATGGAATCCGCTGAAAAATGGTATGGCGTAACTTATAAAGAAGATAAAAAATCAGTAATGGATGCAATTTCTGAGATGAAACAGCAAGGAGTGTATCCAGAAGATTTGTGGAAGTAGGACTCTGATTGACGCAGGCAGGGGAGACGCCACAGTAGTAAAATCAAAAGTGTCTGGAGAGTCAACAAATCGTCTAAATGCGAAGTCCTATAAAACTCCTCGAATATTTTGATAGAGACAGCTGTTGAATTTACTTCAGCAACCACAATCAGAACCCGGAAAATGAAAAAAGATATATTTGTGGCCTCGGAGCAAAGGTTGGATGCGAGCGCATGAGCGAACATTCAACCTGCAGCGACTAAAGTCACAAATATATCTTTTTTCATTTTCCGAGTTCGTCTATTTTGCAAAGAAAATCAAAGCTCTCTCTGTTCATAAAGAGGGTCTTTCTTAGAACTTCGCACCATCTTCTGATACTGTGATGGAGACATTCCCGTGATTTTTTTAAACTGTTTTGAAAAGTAATAGATTGAGGTATAGCCCAGCGAGGCAGCGGTATCTGTCAGATTCATACGATTCTCTCGGATGCACCGTTTAGCGGCACTGATTCGCATCTGGCAAAAGTATTCGATTGCTCCATAGCCAGTCTGTTCACGAAAAATTCTCTGTAGATGGGAGCGGCCTATGCCAAATTCTTTGCAAAGATGTTCTACCTTAATATGTTCGGTGATATGTGCCTCATAATAATCGGTGATTCGGTTGAAAAGAATAGAATCTGTTTTTAAGAGAGAAGCGGAAGCGTCTTTTTTTGTATTTTCAGATGGAGTTTCTTTTTTCTCTTCGGAAGAAGTATACTGGCGCATTAGGCTGATGAGGAGCATTTCAAGGTAAATGCCGATAAGTTGTTCACCGCCGAAAGGCTGGTTATATCTTCGTTCGAGGGCAGCAGGCGATGCTGGGTTGATTTTTGGAGAAAAGTTGCTTTTTCCTTCTAAGGCGAGTGCCTGTAATAACTCAGTCTCTTTTTTCTGGCATACAAGCTTTTTGTTGGCGAGCAATGAAAGATTTGCGGTATCACTGTAAAAACCTGCGGTAAATAGAACGGCAATATTGCCGGAGGAGGCCCTAAAAGAGTAGTATTCGTTTGGAGACTGGATGAAAAGTTCACCCTTTTGCAAAGTGACAGGTGCCTGTTTTTTGTTGGAAAAAGAGATTTCGGCAGAGCCATCCTCCACATAGAGAAGTTTCCAGTAATCGTGATACTCACTTTTAAAAATAAAGTCACTTTTATATTCAAAATAGTGGAGAGAAGTAAGCTGCCGTATTTCAAATTCTTTTTTCAGATGTAATGATTCAAGAGCCATAGTAAAGTCCTCATTTCTATGTTATTTCTATAGTGTTATATGCTGATTATTCAAAATAGTATTTATGATAATTATTCAGAAATATATGTTATATAACTACGCAGAATGAATTAGGATATTTGCGTAAAGTAAGGTCGTTACATATATTTATTATTTTATAATATTTTTTTGTGGAAATCTAGAGTGTGTTTAAAAAATCATTTTTCAAACACACTCTAGTAAAAACCAATAAATCACCCTCTTTGAGAAATGCTTTTTTTCTGTTATAATCGTATAAGGGCAAGGAGAATAAAAAAGATTTCTTTTTGCATATAATGAATAAAAATGAGGTGTAAAGAGTTGATTTCTACTTTTACAATGGAAGCCGGGCTTGTGATTGCGGCATTAATGGCGGGGGGGGGGGGGGGTCGGTGGGAGGGGGCGGGGAACTCTTTAC
>OGQS01001871.1_pt1 | contig 10049 bp, 10 predicted proteins | sample 1553331 | NCBI WGS metagenome assembly OGQS01 (sample SAMEA2580012, study PRJEB22360) | human gut metagenome | biome: human gut; feature: human-associated habitat; material: faeces | place: Denmark | collected 2008/2010
ATAAAGGGAAAATGAAAGGGGATGCGAAAAAACTTAAGTGAGTTTTTTCACATCCCTTTTGAGTGAGTTTATACTGTTGTGAACAGGTCGACAGACTGTCCGGTCATAACTGCCGGTGAATCTGCCAAAAGGTAGATGATTGCTTTTGCAACATCTTTTGAGCTTCCCATCGGGCAGCCGTCCTGTCCTACAGAGTGGTTGTAGACTCTCTGTCCCGGTGTGTCCACGATTCCAGGAGATACGGCATTGCATTTGATTCCGTATTCTTTGGTCTGGATAGCAGTTGTCTTGGTCATGGTTACGATACCGCCTTTTGCAACAGCATATGCACCCATCTGAGATGCAATACGACCCATTCTTGAAGATACATTTACGATATCTCCTTTTCCTTGTTTTATCATTACAGGTACAACATTTTTAGTTACAAGGAATGGGATTCTCAAGTTTGTTTTGATGATCTGATCCCACTGTTCTTCTGACCATTCCCAGATCTTAATTGCCTGATGTTCGATATTTTTGTAGATCTCTTTTGGGTATCCGCCTGCATTGTTAACGAGAATATCAATTCTTCCGTATTTATCAACAACAGTTTTGACCATGTCGGCAACCTGTTCTCCGTCTGTAAGGTCTCTGGAAAGTGAGATTGCTGTTCCGCCGGCATCTTCGATCATTTTTACTGTTTCATCAAGATCAGACTGTGTTCTTGCTACTGTTACGACAGTGGCACCTTCAGCAGCGATAGCAAGTGCTGCGTCACGTCCGATTCCTTTTCCTGATCCTGTTACAATTGCGATTTTTCCTTCTAATTTACCCATGATATATATCCTCCAAAATTATATTTATACAAGCCTTGCTGTTTCAGCAAAGAACTGAATGTCTGTAGCTTCGATGTAGCTGTCACCGATTTCATGAAGTAGTATGACGTTGAGATTACCGTTCAGATTCTTCTTGTCTAAGGCGATCGCTTCGGTTAATGTCCCAAGAGTGAGACCGCATTCAAAAGGAAGTCCGTAGGTTTTTAAAACCTGCTGGATATGGTCTGCAGTTCCTTTTGGTGTTAATCCTTTTTCCTCGGCAATCCTGGTAATCTGATACATGCCAATGGCAACGGCTTCGCCATGACTTTCCCGCTGATAATGGAAATATTGTTCAATGGTGTGAGCCAGTGTGTGTCCGAAATTCAGTAACATACGCTCACCTGTGTCAAACTGATCATTTTCTACAACCATTCGTTTGATATCTACACAGCGTGTGATGATGGCAGGCAGTTCTTCTTTTAAATCTTCAAAAGAACTGTGTGATTCCAAGATACTAAATAAATCCGCATCTTTGATGCAGCCGTATTTGATAACCTCTCCCATACCATCGTTGATAAATCGTTCCTTCAGCGTGTTAAGTACCAGTGGATCGATCAGCACCAGTGAAGGCTGATAGAATGCGCCGACCAGATTCTTGCCTTCCGGAAGGTCTACTGCGACTTTTCCACCGACAGAAGAATCAACCTGCGCCAACAGTGAAGTTGGGATCTGTACCAGTCTTACACCTCTTAGATAACTGGAAGCGGCAAATCCTGCAAGATCACCGATGACACCGCCGCCAAGAGCAATGACTAGATCACTTCTGGAAATCTTTGCTTCCAGCATGGCTTTGTAGACTGTCGGAAGTGTCTGGAAATCCTTGGTGGCTTCTCCGTGAGGGAGTACCAGATGATGGCATTCATAATCTGAATCCAGTGTATGGATCAGTGTATCTCCGTATAGAGGAAATACATTATCGTCCGAAATGATCATAATGCGTTTGCCATGATACATCTTACGGATATAGTTCCCTGCCTGGGACAATATATTATTTTCAATATAAATAGGATAACTGTCTTTTCCCAAATTAACTGTAAGTTTCATTTTAAAGCTCCTGTAAACTATGAGGCTGCATACATTAGATGGATTTTCCGACTACATTTGCAATCTGTGCAACCTGTTTGAGTAATTCGTCGTATTTCTTAGGTTTTAATGACTGTGCTCCGTCGCAGAGTGCAGATTCGGGATCGTTGTGTACCTCTATCATCAGTCCGTCTGCTCCGGCGGCTATAGCAGCCATTGCCATGGAATCTACTAACCACCATTTTCCACCTGCATGACTTGGGTCAACGATGATCGGAAGATGTGTCAGTTTACGAAGTACAGGTATACTCTGAAGATCCAGAGTATTTCTTGTATAGCTTTCGAAAGTACGGATTCCACGTTCGCAGAGGATGACATTTTCATTACCGGATGCCATGATGTATTCTGCTGACATGATCCATTCTTCGTAAGTAGCATTCAGACCCCTTTTTAAGAGGATTGGACGATCAAGCTGCCCCAATTCTTTTAACAGGTCGAAGTTCTGCATATTACGTGCACCGATCTGGATAAGATCTACTTTTTCGTTAAATACATCAAGGTATTTGTCGGACATCAGTTCAGTTACGATCGGAAGACCGGTCTCTTCTTTAACTGCGGTTAAGATATCAAGACCTTCAAGCCCGAGTCCCTGGAATGAATAAGGGCTTGTTCTTGGCTTGAATGCACCTCCGCGGAGTAAGTTGGCTCCGGAAGCTTTTGCTGCCCGGGCAATTTCAAGAACCTGTTCGTATGATTCTACGGAACAAGGACCGGCGATCATTGCAAGATTGTCTCCGCCGACTTTTACGCCGGATACATTGATAATGGAATCTTCCGGATGGAATGCACGGTTAGCTAATTTGTACGGTTCCTGTACATGCATAACTTTATCAACTGCAGAATCAATCTCGAATACTTTGGAATCAACTTTGGCTGTGTCACCGATACAGCCGATCACTGTCATCTCCTTGCCTTGTACAATATGTGTGTCAAGACCTCTCTTTTTGACCATGTTCTCAACACGAGAAACATCATCTTTTGTAGTATGTGGTTTTAATACGATAATCATAATTAATATCCTCCAATATGTATGATCATTGTGCCTGTGTGATATTTTCTTTCTCGTGTGAATCTGTTGTGGTCGCACTGTAAAATATTCGCACTGCAAAACTTTAAACGCTTAAAGCGTAAAACTAATGATATATTAACGCAATGGAATTTGATTGTCAATACTTTTATTGGATAAATTCTTTCATTTTTTTAAAAGTGTGTTAGACTAAAATTGTATAGTAAAAAGGGAGTGGGAAAATGGTAAATGTATGGGCAGCAGATATTACACCACTATTAATAGAAGAAATATATCGTGCATATTATAACAGGGTGCCAAAGTGGAGAAAGGAAAAAGCGGATAAGCTGCGGAATGTGGCAGACCGTGCAAGGAGTGTCGGTGCATGGATCTTATGGGAGAAGATACAAGAGATGACCGGACTTCCGGAAGATGCTGTATTCAATCTGTCACATTCGGGAAAGTATGTATTGTGCGCCTGCAGTGACCGGGAAGGCGTGCAGGTCGGATGTGATGTGGAGATGACAGGAGCATTAAGGATGTCAGTAGCTGAACGCTATTTCTGTCCATCAGAATGTAAGATCATCCGTGCAGGTACGGATGAAAAAGAACAGGCAGAATGGTTCTACCGTTTCTGGGTATTAAAAGAAAGCTTTATGAAAGCCACCAGGAGGGGCATGGGACTGGATATGAGGACATATGAATTTGCCTGGAGGCCGGATGGCATACCATATATGAGAAAGCAGCCGGATGAATATCCCGGGATCTACCTGTGCAGGGAATATGAACTGAAGCAGGGGGATGCAAGAGCCGCAGTGATTACGACAGATGATGAAATCGGGGGGAGATTACAAGAAGTCAGACTTGCTTAAAAAGGGGTGTATGAACATGAGACAGTTAAAGACGAAATGGGCAGACAATATAAATGAAAAGAATGTATTAGGGGAATATCCAAGACCATTGATGCGCCGGAAAAGTTATGTGAATCTGAACGGTGTGTGGAAATATGCAATAAAAGACACAAAAGGATTTCCAAAGAAAATGAACGGAGACATATTGGTCCCGTTTTCACCGGAGGCAGCACTGTCGGGAGTCGGAAGACAGTTAAAGCCGGATGAGTTTTTATGGTATAAAAGGAGTCTTCCGGAAGAGATAAGACCAGAAGCAGGAAGCCGCTGGCTGCTTCATTTCGGAGCTGTGGATCAGTGTGCAGTTGTCTATGTAAATGGAAAGAAACAAGGAAAACATGTGGGCGGATATCTGCCGTTTTCATTCGATGTTACGGATGCATTGCAAGAAGAAAGAAATATACTGACAATAAAAGTAAAAGATTATTCCGATACATATTATTACAGCAGGGGAAAACAGAAATTAGAAAATGGCGGGATGTTCTATACGGCGCAAAGTGGAATCTGGCAAACGGTATGGATGGAAAAGGTTCCGGAGTATCACATCAAAGATCTGAAGATCACACCGCTTTATGATCAGTCTTCCGTTATGATACAGCTGGAAGATGCCGCCGGAAGAAAAGATATCGACTATGATGTGACGGTAACGGCAAGAACGATATGGCCGTTAAAAACTGCCGGCAGGACAGGGAGACCATGTATGGTGAGAATTCCGCATATGAGAAACTGGAGTCCGGAGGATCCGTTTTTATATGATGTGCATATAAAGATGGGGAATGATTCGGTAGAGAGTTATTTTGCCATGCGTAAGATAGAAGTGAAGAATGACAAAAACGGAATCCCGAGAATCTTTTTGAACAACAAACCATATTTTCAAAAAGGAGTTCTGGATCAGGGATACTGGCCGGACGGCTTGTATACACCACCGTGTGATGAAGCAATGATCTATGATATCCAGAAGATGAAGGATCTGGGGTTTAATATGATCCGGAAGCATATCAAGATAGAACCGCAGAGATGGTATTATCATTGTGACCGGATTGGCATGCTGGTATGGCAGGATATGGTGAATGGAGGACGTGAATATAAGAGCTGGTATGTTACCTGGCTGGCAACAGTTATGGAAGGAACGCATATCCGTGCAAAGGATACAAGGCTGCATCTGATGGGACGTCAGGATCCGACCGGACAGAAACAGTTTGAAAGTGAAATGAAAGAAACGATCCGGCGGTTATATAATCATCCGTCCGTTGTGACATGGGTGATATTTAATGAGGGCTGGGGACAATTCAAGACGAGGAAGATGACAGACATTGCTCTGGCAGAAGATCATACCAGATTGATTGATTCTGCAAGCGGATGGTTTGATCAGGGATGTGGGGATATCAAAAGTATTCATGATTATTTCTTCCCGTTGAATATCACACCGGAAAAGCGGGTGACAGCGCTTACCGAATTCGGGGGATACTCGCTTCAGATTCCGAAGCACAGTATGTATGAAAAAGATATTTACGGATATAAGATATTTAAAAGAAAAAAAGATCTCAGCAGAGCGTATGAAAAATTGATAAAAAAACTCGTTATCCCGAATATCAGCAGGGGGTTAAGTGCAACGGTCTATACGCAATTATCGGATATAGAAGAAGAGGTAAATGGAATTCTTTCTTATGACAGAAAAATAGTAAAAATCGATGAAAATGTGGTGAGGGAATGGAACGAAAAACTTCATTTTTAACCGGAAATTCAGGGAAAATTGATGAGTTGCGTAGTTGACGTGATTTCGGTGATTTGTTAGAATATAAAAGGGAAAAATAAAGATTTATCAAGATAGGAAATTGTTTACAAAACCATAAAAAAACACATGAGGAGAGTATGGGAGTGTAAGAATAATTAAGGAGGAAGACGATGTTGGAATTAACATTTGGAGAACAGGTCAAGATCATTCTGAGCCGTAAAGGAATGACCATCAAAGAACTTGCAGAAAAGATAGAAAAACAGACAGGAAAAAAGATGTCGCGCCAGAACCTGACACAACGTCTCGGAAGAGATAATTTCCAGGAGCAGGATATGCGTATGATCGCAAAGATTCTGGAATGCCCGTTCTATTTAGATATATTAGAAGAACATGAAGACCGCACAGAGAAACCGGTGAAAGAACAGAAAGCTGCAGAACCGGAACAGAAAGAGGCACCTACAAGAGCGGAAGAAAGGGATATTACGATTGGAGAACTGGTCGATATTCATAAAGAATTAGATGCGATTGAGAAGAAGAAAAGCAAGAAAAAAGCAAAGAAAGTTGTAGAAGAGAATCCGGAATATGTCCAGGAGACGATTTTTGACTTCTTTGTGAATGAGAAAGCAGAAGAGCCGGAAGTAGAAGCAGAGCCGGAGTATGAGGAAGAGCCGGAAGTAGAAGAGCCGGAAGTAGAAGAACCGGAACCAAAGAAGATTGAGACAGAGAAGAAGGCACATGGATGGAGAGCATTTTTCGGAATCCATAAAAAGCATGAAGAACCGGTGAAAGAAGAAAAAGAGAAAGAAAAACCGGAAATCCAATATCATGAATTTGATTATTCAGAAGATGGAGAATCAGGAGAACTTGCAGAAGAGTTTCTTCCAGATGAACCTGAGGAAGCAGAGACATATGCCGCAGAGACAGAAACGGCTGCTTATGAAAATGCAGAACAGTTAAATACGAACTATGATGCAGGACATCAGAACAGGTATGCACAGGAGAATGAAGAGGATTTATTTACATCAACGGAAGAGGATCTTGAGAAAGGGGAACTTAACCCTTACACCGGACATGAATATGAATCGAACAGTGTAAGAATGCATCCGAACCGGATCGGCTATGTGCAGGTATATGACCGTGGAAGTCATCAGTGGACAGATATGACGGAGTGGGCGTTTCTCGGATATCAGGAGCGTAAGAAAGCGTTACTTGGCAAAGATTATGAGCCGCCGATCTATCTGGATTAATGGAAAATGAACTTAAGAAAGTAATGCTGTAAATAAGGTGTTCAGCCGGAGATCCGGCTGGACACTTTTTGACAAAAAGGAGGATGTAAAATGGAGTGGACAAGACTTTTATCGACAAAGAGACAAAGGCCGGGCAGACATCAGGATGTACGTTCCGCCGATACCGATCTGAGAAGCGAATTTGAAAAAGATTACCACAGGATCATCGGAAGTGCATCATTTCGGAGACTTCAGGACAAGACACAGGTATTTCCATTAGATAAAAGTGATTTTATTCGGACCAGGCTGACCCATTCTATGGAGGTATCATCGCTGGCAAAATCGCTGGGACAGAATATCGGCGAAAGCATACTGGCACATAAGAAAGATACAAGTTTCACTCCGGGGATGAAAGAAGATATTTGCAATATTCTTCAGTGTGCAGGACTGATTCATGACATTGGAAATCCTCCGTTCGGACATTATGGGGAGTTTGCGATCAGAGAGTGGTTTGAACGGAATCTTCCGGTGTTAAAATATCACGGAACACCGATAGAAGAATTGCTGGAAGAACAGATGAGGGAAGATTTTTATCATTTTGAAGGAAATGCACAGGCGCTCAGGCTAGTGAGTAAGCTTCATTTCCTGGTAGATGAAAATGGAATGAATCTTACCTATGCGCTTTTAAACACAATTATAAAATATCCGGTGGCATCTACACAGATCCGGCCAAAGTCCGGGGATATCCGTGAAAAAAAGATGGGGTATTATTATGCGGACCGGGAGTTATTCGAAGATATCGTGATGGAGACAGGGGCGGGAAATTGCAGACATCCTCTGACATTTATTCTGGAGGCAGCAGATGATATTGCATATAAAACGGCAGATATCGAAGATGCATTTGTTAAAGGGTTCATTACTTATCATAGTCTGCGGGATGAATTGCGGAAGCTTCAAAACAGGGAAAAGAAGCTGGCAGTTCCGGAACAGGCGGAATGGAATAGGTTCCGGCCGGCAGATAAACTGGTGGAATTATATGAACGTGCAAAGAAAAACGGAGTAGATAACCCCGGAGATTATGCAGTGAAAAACTGGATCGTAAAGGCACAGGGAGTTCTGATCGGATATGCAACATCTGGATTTACTTCTCATTACGATGAGATTATGAATGGAGTATATAAAACAGATTTATTCGCAGATACACCGGCGGAAGGACTTGTAAAATTACTTGGAGAGATTGCATGCAAATGTGTGTTTAAGTCAGAAACAATCTACCGGATGGAAGTGAAGGAAGCAGTGATGCTTGACAATCTGATGGACCGCTTCATGGGTGCGATAATTAAATATGATGATCCGGCACAGAAACTGAATTCTATAGAAGAACGGCTGGTTTCGTTTATTTCCAATAATTACAAAAAAGCATACCGCTATCATGCGGAGGGACAGCCAGACATTTACCGGTTGTATCTGAGATTATTACTGGTTACGGACTATATCTGCGGAATGACCGACAGCTATGCGAAGAGGTTGTATCAGGAATTGAATGCGATTATGGCATAAAAGAGAATATTTCAGAATAGATTGTGATAAATAGCCGTAAACAGGAGAGGATATTTTGAGACGGTTTATTCGGTATCTGTATGAATACGAACAAGAGAAGAAGATGCGGAATGTAGGCTTCGTAAAAATAGAACAGGATATGGAACAGTGTGTGATTCATGTACACGGAAAAGGATTCCGGATGGAAGAAGACGCAAAGGGACTGGAAGTATATTTGTTCTGGAATCAGGATGAAAAATGTACCGGAATCAATATGGGAGTGACAGAGCCGCCGTCTCCCGGACTGAATTATCAATTGTGTTATACACCGGAAGATATGGGGGAGAAAGAAAATTATGGTCTGGTCAACGGAATTATTTTGAAAGACATAAGCGGGCATTGTTATGCTGCAGTGTGGAATGACGATGCGGTAAATATTTGTCAGATGGAAAAGTGGGAGATGGCGGAGGAAGAGACGCATGAAAAAGAAAAGAGTAATGCAGAGGCTTCAGAGGAACAGGAAGTAAAGGAATGTGAGAAAAGATACAAAGTCAGAAAAATCCAACGGAAAGATATGGTATGTCTTCCGAGATGTGAATGGAAGCATGCAAACAATAGTTTTCTGGTTCATGGATATTATAATTATCATCACCTGATATTGACAGTCTGTGATGGTCAGTTAAAATTAGGAGTACCTGGAGTATATCATCCACAGGAAGCAAAAGCAGCAGAAAGTTTTGGGTTTCCGGAATTTCTGCCGTTTGAGGAGACCGGACTTGCGCTTACGGAAGAAGAAACGAATGACAGAGAGACATTCGGATACTGGTGCAGAGATGTCCGCGGATCGGAAGACTGCGCAGATATACAAAGAAAAATATAATCAGATGGAGTGTGGAAATGCAAAGTACAGATGAAAAATATATGAAAGAAGCAATCAAACAGGCGAAAAAAGCTTATGCGATCGGAGAAGTACCGATCGGGTGTGTGATTGTGTATCAGGATAAGATCATAGGAAGAGGGTACAACCGGAGAACGATTGACAACAATACCCTGGCACATGCGGAACTGGTTGCGATCAGAAAAGCAAGCAGGAAAATGAATGACTGGAGACTGGAAGATTGTACGATGTATGTGACACTGGAGCCTTGCCAGATGTGTTCCGGTGCAATCGTACAGTCCCGGATGACAAGGGTGGTAGTCGGTTGTATGAATCCAAAAGCCGGTTGTGCGGGATCTATCTTAAATCTTCTGGATATGCCGGAATTTAACCATCAGGTGGAATTGACGACAGGAGTCATGGAAGAAGAATGCAGCCAGATGATGAAATCATTTTTTAAAGAATTAAGAGAGGCAAGGAAGAAGAAAAAGCAGCTGGAAAAAGAGCAGACAGAGGAAATATAAGAGACAGGTGACCAGATGAATGAAAAGACGGTAGGAATGCTGATCGGTAAGAAGAATGTATATGAATATCCGGAACTTTCCAATGCAGTTACCTGTATGAATTATGTAAACAAAGAGACCGAGATACCGCCGGTACTGATGATGCACGGACTTGCAGATGACAAAGCATGGAGATCCGGCATTCTGGACAGAGAAGAATAATTTGGTATAATATAAAAAAATATCCACATGCGGGAAACTGGTATGCTCCCCGTCAAGAGGACAATAAAAAATAATAAATTTTTGTATCGTCAG
>OGQS01001879.1_pt1 | contig 10017 bp, 8 predicted proteins | sample 1553331 | NCBI WGS metagenome assembly OGQS01 (sample SAMEA2580012, study PRJEB22360) | human gut metagenome | biome: human gut; feature: human-associated habitat; material: faeces | place: Denmark | collected 2008/2010
AATAAATTTAATGCATCTAACTATTTTAAATTAAAATAGTTGTTGAAAAAAGAATCATAATATAGTAGAATAGAAAACGAAGATAATAAATATTGATACATGGTAGGTGGGGTATTATTAAATTTGTAATAATACCCCTAAATTTTTTGTCAAGTAACAGGTCATATTTTCAATAAAACTCTTTATCATCAGGTTATCTACTACCAATATAACACAAAACATGGAGAAATGAATAGTCTGATAGAAGAAAGAAATACAGGGAAAATAATATGGCAGGAGTAATTTTAGATGCTGGCCACGGCGGTTATGATAATGGAGCCCAGTATGATGGAAGAAAGGAAAAAGACGACAATCTAAGACTGACACTCGCAGTCGGTCAGATTTTAGAGCAAAATGGCGTTCCAGTATCCTACACAAGACAAAGTGATATCTACCAGTCACCATCTGAAAAAGCAAGGCTTGGGAATGAAAGTGGAGCTGATTATTTTATCTCATTTCATAGAAATGCAAGTCCAAATGCGAATGAATATCAAGGCGTTGAAACACTGGTATTTGATGATCAGGGGATCAAAGCAGAGATGGCAAGAAATGTAAATGCGAACTTAGAACAAGTAGGATTTCGTAATATTGGAGTTAAAGAACGCCCGAATCTTACTGTATTAAGAAGAACAAAGATTCCTGCGATCTTGATCGAGGCAGGTTTTTTAAATTCAGATCAGGACAACGAAAGATTTGATGAAAAATTTCAAGAGATCGCACAAGCGATCGCAGATGGAATTATGGAAACGATCGGAGATGAAAATGAAGTTCTGAAGGGAATCTATCGTGTCCAGATTGGTTTATACCGTAATTTTTCTAATGCACAGTATGTTCTGAATCGTGCGGTTGCAGATGGATACGAGGGGAATATCGTTTATAAGGATCCTTATTATGCAGTTCAGATCGGGGAATATAATACGCTTGATGAAGCAGTAAGATTGGAAAATGAATTGAAGAAAAAAGGCTATGATACACTTGTTATCAAGGAATGATCTTAATTTAAGAAAAACACACATACTGCAAGGTGCGCAGCCAATAGAGATTGTAAAAGATGGCACGCACCGGCAGTAAAAAAGTATCACAATATCCATTGTAAAAAATATAAAAAGAAAAAGCTAAAAAAGGCTTGACTTTTGTATAAAATGCTGATAAAATAAAAGCAAGTTAAGAAAATAAAGTGACTTAAATGATATGAATATTGAGGATTGTCACTGGTAATGCAGGCAAAACCGGATTTTATAAGTGTGAAAGTGTTGACTTTCATATTTATAAAATGTGGTTTTCTTTTTATTTTAAGATAGAACATATAATATATATACTAGAAGAAAAGCTTCCAATGATCATGGAGAGAAGATTATGAAAATAGATAAAGTAATGAACAACAATGTAGTAAGCAGCATTGATGAAGACGGGCAGGAGATCATTGTTGTTGGAACAGGAGTTGGTTTTCAGGGAAAGGAAGGAAAACCAGTTGATGAGAAGAAGATTCAGAAGATTTTTCGATTAGAAGATCCGAAAATGATTCGAAAATTAAAAGAAATCTTACAGGATCTTCCGATGGAACAGTTTGAAATTTCAACAGCGATCATCGAACATGCCAAGCAAAGTTTAGGCACAGAATTGAATGAGAATATTTATGTGACATTAACAGATCATATTCATTTTGCGATTCAAAGATATGAAGACCATATGAATTTTCCAAACCCGATGTTGCGGGAAGTGAAATTGTTTTATGAGAAGGAATTTGCACTTGGAGAGTATGCTCTAGGAATGATAAAGCAGAAGCTTCATATCGATTTGCCAATGGATGATGCGGCATCGATCGCATTACATATCGTGAGTGCAGAATTTGACACGAGAGTAAGGGACACATTAAAGATCACACAATTTTTAGAAGATGTCATGGAGCAGGTAAAGAATTATTTTCATTTGGAGATAGATACTCAATCGCTTAGCTATGAGCGGTTTATCACACATTTGAAATTCTTATCAAGAAAGTTATTTGCATCAGAGCGAATGGATGATATGAATAATGACGTACAGGAGATGATACAGAAGATCTGTCCGGAAGAATATCAGTGTGCACGATACATTAAGAGTTTTATCAAAAAACAATACAAAAAAGATATGACATCAGCAGAGATTGCTTATCTTACGATGCATATCGAAAGGATCAGAAAAAACAGTATAGAAAAAGGAGAAGAAAATGTTTGATACATTAAAAAAGATGTTTGAAAAAAACGCAAAGATAATTTCAGTCAAAGCAGCAGAAGATGGAAGAACAATCCCGATGGATCAAGTAAATGATCAGACATTTGCCCAGGAATTATTAGGACCTGGAATAGCAATCCATCCATCAAATGGGACAGTTGTTTCTCCAATTGATGGAACCATAGCTACAGTGATGGATACAAAGCATGCGGTTTGTATTCAAGGAGAGGATGGATTAGAGATGATCGTTCACGCAGGTCTTGATACTGTGGAGTTGAATGGAAAGTATTATGAAGCACATGTCAATACAGGAGACCATGTAAAAGCAGGAGACGTTTTGTTTACATTTGATATTGAGGAGATTGCAAAGGCAGGATATGACGTCACAACGCCAATTGTAATAACGAACTTAAGTGGTTATAAGATCACAAAATGTTTAACAGGACAACAAGTGCAAGCGGGAGATGAGGTGATACAATTAACAAAAGAATAACTAAGATAAGTAACCAAAAGAGAAGGAAAACATGAAAAACTAAAAGTAAAAATGAAAGTAAAAATGAAAGGGGACGAGCTATATGAAATTTTTACAAAAATTAGGAAAAGCCTTGATGCTTCCAGTAGCGTGCTTACCAATCTGTGGTATTTTAATGGGAATCGGATATGCACTGTGTCCTGCAACCATGCAGGGTGGTGATATCACAGGGATCGGAAACCAGATCGGATTCTTCCTCGTGAAGGCAGGAGGTGCTTTGATCGATAACATGGCATTACTGTTTGTGATCGGTGTAGGTGTAGGTATGTCGGATAAACACGACGGAACTGGGGGTCTGGCAGCCTTAGCATCATGGCTGATGATCACAACCTTGTTATCTACAGCAGTAGTAACAACGATCATGCCATCTATCGCAAAGAATGCAGATGCAACACTTGCATTTGATAAGATCGCCAATCCATTTATCGGTATCTTATCTGGTGTGATCGGATCTATGTGTTATAACAAGTTCAAAGATACAAAATTACCAGACTGGTTATCATTCTTCAGTGGTAAACGTTGTGTAGCAATTGTTGCTGGTGTTGTATCTATCATTGTATCTGTTGTATTACTGTTTGTATGGCCAGTAGTATTTACAGCACTGATCACAGTTGGTCAGTCTATTGCCAAGATGGGAGCTGTTGGAGCTGGTATTTATGCATTCTTAAACCGTCTGCTGATTCCAACTGGATTACATCATGCATTGAACAACGTATTCTGGTTTGATACGATCGGACTTGGAGATTTAACTCATTTTTGGGCAGGTGAAACATCTAAGAATGTATCATGGAGCCTTGGAATGTATATGTCAGGATTCTTCCCATGTATGATGTTCGGTATTCCAGGAGCAGCCTTAGCGATGATCCAGACAGCAAAGAGCAACAAGAAAAAGATTGCCATCGGTTTAGTAGGATCTGCAGCCGTTTGTGCATTTGTCTGTGGTGTAACAGAACCATTTGAGTTCGGATTTATGTTCTTAGCACCAGGTTTATATGTAATCTACGCACTCCTTTATGGAATTTTCACAACGATCACAACTCTGGTAGGATTCAGAGCAGGATTCAGCTTCTCCGCAGGAGCAACCGACCTTGTATTCTCATCTTCCTTACCAGCAGCACAGAAGACATGGATGATCATTCCTTTAGGAATCGCAGCATTTATCGTATTCTATGTAGTATTCCGTATTGCGATCACCAAATTCGATCTGAAAACACCAGGTCGTGAAGATGATGATATTGATGAAGAAAACATCGCATTAGCAAATGACGATTATACAGCAATGGCATCTGTGATCCTGGAAGGATTGGGCGGAAGTGCCAATGTTAAAAGTGTTGATAACTGCATCACAAGACTTCGTTTAGAAATCAACGATGATGATAAAGTAAATGAAGCAAAGATCAAATCCTCAGGAGCAGCAGGAATCATTCGTCCAGGAAAAGGTAACATTCAGGTTATCATTGGACCAAAAGTTCAGTTTGTTGCAGATGAGATGGAAAAATTATGTAAATAAGTCTTTGTTGCTATTCATAATTCTCCCCGAAAACGGACCGGCGATATGCTGGTCCGTTTTTCCGTTGATATCATAAAAGACTTTTTGTATAATAAAGATAATTTTGCAAAGTAAGTGATGACGCATTCTGGACTTTCGCAGATCAAATGGTTAACAGCGTGAATGTATGGAAATTAACCGTAACCGAATGGTCTTGCAAAGAACATTAGATAAATCGAAAGTACATTCAAAAACTTGATTAAACAAAAACAAATCACGACGGAACAATCAGTTTCAGTAAAACAGGGCCAAAAAGCTCTGTTTTATTTGATTGTAAAGTATCAGACTGTTAAAATAGAAGCAGAAAGAATCATATAAATAGTAACGAGAATCGAGGTAATACAATGATCATAAAAAACGGACTGGTTTTTACACCAGAAGGAACATTCGAAAAAAAAGATCTCTATATAGAAGGAGAATATATTTCTAACAAAACAACAGATAACAAAGAAGTAGAAGCCGAAGGATGCTATGTGATCCCAGGTCTTGTAGATATTCACTTCCATGGATGTGTCAGACATGATATGTGTGATGGAACCGAAGAATCGATTCAGGCACTGGCTGATTATGAGGCAGCCAATGGAGTATTAGCAATCTGTCCAGCTACAATGACAATTCCAGAAGACCAGTTAATGCAGGCAATGAAAGCGGCAAAAGAACATAAGAATGGAAAAGGTGCAGATCTTGTCGGAATCAATATGGAAGGACCTTTTGTAAACAAAGAAAAGAAAGGCGCCCAGAAAGAAGAAGATATTAAAACAGCCGATGTAGATTTCTTCCACAGAATGCAGGAAGCAGCAGGTGGACTTGTGAAATTGATTGATCTTGCACCAGAGACAGAAGGTGCAATGGAATTTATCGATCAGGTAAAAGATGAAGTTCATGTATCAATCGCACACACAACTGCAGATTATGATACAGCAACCGAAGCGATTCATAGAGGTGTCGATCATATTACTCATCTATACAATGCAATGCCGCCATTTGGTCACAGGACACCAGGAGTTATTGGAGCAGCAAGGGACAGCGAATGTTTCGTAGAACTGATCTGTGACGGGGTTCATATCCATCCATCTTGTGTCAGAGCAACTTTTGAGATGTTTACAGACAAGAGAATTGTTCTGATCAGTGATAGCATGATGGCAACAGGTATGGATGATGGACAGTACGAATTAGGTGGACAGCCAGTAACTGTAGTAGGTAATCTTGCAACACTGACAGAAGGAGGAGCTATTGCAGGTTCTGCAACAAACCTGATGGATTGTATGAGAGCTGCGGTGAAACAGATGGGATTGCCTTTAGAAGTAGCTGTAGGCTGTGCAACTATCAATCCAGCCAGAAGTCTGGATATCGACGATCAGTATGGATCTATTGAAGCAGGAAAGAAGGCACATGTGGTTCTATTGGATAAAGAACTTAACCTGACTGCTGTGATTAAGGATGGAGTAAGAATCTGTTAAATTTCAGGTGCGGATGATCCAAAATAAAAAGGGTGAAAATTCATGTTGGATTGAATTTTCGCCCTTTTTTATGTGGCAGGTAAAACTGGTATTTTAAGAAGGAAATTTGATAGACTGACGGAAGCGAATAAACAGGCAACAAGGCGAATCATTTATCATTTAACCGTCAGAATATCCCTTACAATTAGGCGCGGGATGGTAAAGATGTGAGGAGTCTCTCTATTGGAAGATACTCAAAGATGCTTAATAGGTAAGAATCAGCGGTTTGAAGTATTGCTGAGAAACCACTCGGGTGTATTGAAGTTGCAAGTATTAAGGTAATACATTTGTGGAGATACTCCTGTATATTTTTTAAAAACACGTGAAAAATATGCCGTATCTTCCCATCCTATACTGTCTGCTATTTCATAAACTCTCATCTTTCCGTCTTCAATATATTTCCTGGCAATTTCAATTTTTTTCCGATTAATCGTTTCGAACAGTTTCTCGCCTGTCCGTTCCTTATATATTCTGCTGATGTAACATCTGTTTGCATGTACCGCATCCGCAATCAGATCCAGGCTTATTTTCTTCGTATAATTTTTCTCTATAAATTTGTTAATGGAATCAATCAGTTCATCCGCAGTCTGAATTTTTTTATTTTTCTTTCTGACAAATGATAGCATCATACTTTCCAGACAATCTTCAATCTCAATAATCCGTTTTGTTTCAAGAATCAGATTGATAGCATCTTCCTGTTCCATATCGAATCCGGTTACTTCATCATCTCCATATTCAATATACAATCTGTGACACTCGGAAATAAACAGAATAGCGGCACTTCGTATATACGAGTCTGAGTAATCTCTGATAGCCGAACGTAATTTCTGCATTTCTTCCATGCATACATTCTCATCCCCACTCCGCATACAACTTATAATATTATAGACAATTTTATTCAATTCATTATCATTCAGTTTGTTTTTCTGTCCTGCATATACTTCTGTTCTGTTCTTCTCTGAACGATTATCTTTCTTCAATTCTTCAGAAATTTCTTCCAATGCTTTAGGAAGATCTTCAAACAAATTACTCTTTATCACATATCTTTTCACCTGAAATACAATCGCCTGTTGAGCATATTTAAAATCTTCATATGCCGTAAGCAACACAACTACTATATCCGGATAATTCTCATGTATCCACTGCGCAGCCTCCATCCCTGTCATAAGCGGCATTTGTATATCCAGTATTACGATATCCGGTTTGTATTTTTCTACAGCATTTACTACTTCTTTCCCATTTTTTAATGCTTCTGCAAGATGACATCCCAGTTCATCCCACGGAATCATTTCTTTTAATGCTTCTCTTATAAATGGTTCATCATCTGCTACTATAACCTTCCACATATTAATTCCCTTCCCGCTAAATTCCTATTCAAGCATATATCCGCAATTGAAACAGGGGATACCTGATTCGGTTAAACTGTTCTATCCTTTCTCATAGGAAGACAGACCGTAACTATTGTTCCTTTTCCAATCTCGCTCTGGAATAATACGCCATATTTATCACCATAAAGATTACGTATCAGTCTCTGAATGTTCATGACACCTACTCGAGGATTCTTATTATCTTTCCTGTCATCCATTTCATTCACATTAAATCCTACGCCATCGTCTTCTACAACAATATTTATAGAATCTTCAGAAGCTTCTCTGATTGCTACCCTGATTCTGCCTTCTGTTCCCTTTGGCTCCAGTCCATGGATGACCGCATTCTCTACTATCGGCTCTATACAGAGTCTGGGGACATAACATTCCTTTATCTCATCAGACTCCCATTCAATATTATAGGTGATGATATCCTTAAATCTTTCACTCTGAAGGTATAAGTAAAATCCGGCTATTTCCATTTCTTCTTTTAACTTTATCTCAACCTCATTTCTTCTGAACAATTTTCCTCTCATTAATCCTGCAAAAGATGTTACCGTCTGATATAATTCTTCATCGCGGTGTTTTTTTACCTTAATAGCAATCATTGTCAGTACATTAAACATAAAATGTGGATTTATCTGAGCTTGCAGATACTGAAGCCGCGCTTCTTTCACAAGTAATTGTGTTTCGTATACTTCTTTGATCAGAGTTTCAATTCTCACTGTCATTTCATTAAAAGAGTCGCTGATCTGCTGAAACTCTAAAATATTGTAATTCTCCAGCTTTGTTTCAAAGTCTCCCGTTCCAACCTGTTCAATTTTTTTTACAATTCTCTGTAACGGATAAGTAACCCTCCTTGAATAATACAATGCTGAAACTACTACTGCAATAAACATAGATACAGCAATTGTCCAGGCCAGCTGAAATCCCGGTCTAATATCCAGATATAATTTAACTTGTTGTGCTAGATAAAATAAAATATAAAGAAACTTCAACAAAATATGCTATCCTTTTTGTAGGGAATACAACGAAAGGAGGCATCATTATGTTGAAGTTCCAAGATAATAATACCACTGTTATTGCAACTTTTGAAGACTTTATTTTAACTGCTTACGTTATTATTGACGAATTGTATCATCAGTTTGCACCTCCAGAAGTTACCAGACGACGGCATATCCTGAATGCAAAATTATCTGACTCAGAAATCATTACTATCAGTCTCTGCGGAGAATTGGCAGGCGTTGATTCTGAGAATGCATGGTTTTCTTTTGTGAAACGAAACTACAGGCATCTTTTTCCGAAGCTTTGCAGCAGAAGTCGTTTTAACAGAACGAGACGCGCCCTGATGCAGACAACAGAATTGTTACGACAAAAAATGATTTCCGTATTCCCAATTCCAGTCAGTTCCTATTACATCGTCGATAGTTTTCCACTTGCAGTCTGTAAATTTGGACGTGCACGATATTGTAAAGCATTTCGTGGCCATGGTGCTGATTATGGAAAATGTCCTTCCAAAAAAGAAACCTATTATGGATATAAAGTACATGCATTAATTACATTAGAAGGATACATTGCATCATTTGAGATCACACCGGCATCTACAGATGATCGTGAAGGATTACGTGATCTGGCAGACCATTGGTCTAATGTTACAATTTTAGCGGATAAAGGCTATGTTGGAAAAAACATGAAACAGGAAATGCAGGAAAAAAATATCTGTCTTTTTGCTCTGAAACGTTCCAACAGTAAGGAAAATTGGCCGAAATCCGTACGTCAGTTAATATTCAAACTGAGAAGGCGGGTAGAAACCGTATTCTCTCAATTGAGTGGTCAGTTAAATGCAGAAAGAGTGTTAGCCAAAAGCTTTCAGGGGTTATGTACCCGTCTGGTTAATAAAGTACTGGCATACAATCTCTGTATTGCATTGAATAGTATTTTCGGTGAAACCTGTGAACTTGGAAAAATCAAAAAATTGATATTCTAAAAATTTTATTTTTTAATATCTGTAAGGATTCTTTGCGGTTTTACAGGTTTTCACATAATCTATTTGAAGTAGCACAATAGGTTAATTTACTTTTTGGTATTATTATGTAAGTAGATAAACCAAAACTGTCCTGATTTTTTTTATACAGGTATTTTTTATGATCTTTTTTTATTTCTCCGTCCAGATTAATCAGCTCATCTTTTAAAATTCCATTTAATCCTGTTCCCCCTATTTCAGTCCCATCATTCGTCTGTATTGACCAGTAATATGTCTGATATTTTTCCAGTTTGGAAAAGATCTTGTTGATATTTTCCATATCAAATATTGCAACACAATATCCCATACGTTCCATGTCATCATCATAAACAGAAAAATAACACTCTATTTCCTGACCGTTTTTTCTGTAATAGAACATTTTGTCCTGATCTCTGTATCTTTTAATTCCATCAATTATACGTGTATTCTTTATATTATCTGCCGATTGTGTCTCCGGATAAAAATGAATCCCTTTATACTCCATATTTTTAGAAAATACATAATAGTCACTTACAATCGGAAATGTATCCGACACCATATTCTGATTGGAAAAAAGGTTGACTCCCTGTTTCATTACTTTCTCAATTCCCTCTGTCGAACCGGTACGGAAAAAATAATTCATATTTTCATTCTCACTCAGATATATTACTGATCTTTCCCAGAACAGCAGATGATTTGTAAACTGCTTTTCCACACTTTCCATATAGAAATCCATATCTTCGCGCAATGCAATTGAAGACCACTGGAATATGATAACGGATAATCCTCCACCAACCAGAAGCATTGTCATAATACTG
>OGQS01001882.1_pt1 | contig 10001 bp, 8 predicted proteins | sample 1553331 | NCBI WGS metagenome assembly OGQS01 (sample SAMEA2580012, study PRJEB22360) | human gut metagenome | biome: human gut; feature: human-associated habitat; material: faeces | place: Denmark | collected 2008/2010
GGAAACAGCGCCCGCTGGAGCAGCAGCACATTTCCGCGCCGGTCTCCGGCCGCCATCCCGTTTTCCAGCCGTGCCGCCATCTCCCGCAGCTTCTCCGCCCAGCTCGCCGGCATGGCGTCCGCCATATCCTCTAAATTTCGCAGGATGCTGCCTTCCAAGTGAGCTGTGGAAGAGTAGTCTATGTAGCACTTCAAGAAATTTAAGATATCCGACCGCATTCCGTCCGAGGCGGCCTTCGCGTATGCGCTGCGCAAGAGGGCAAACAGCGCGCCATGAAACCGCGTGCCTGTTCTGGCCTGTCCTTTGAGAAATTCCAAAAGCTGCGCCGCATCCATCTGCAGCATCTCAAGCACCCTGGACATTTCCTCAGCCATGCCCGCGCTGATTCCAGAACTGACCTCTGTCCGGTCCCACCCAAAAATCCTGGACAGACTTTCTGACATTCCCGGCGTCTCTTGCAGCCGCTGTAAAAATGTCTGAAAATTGGAATCATACCGGATGCGTCCGTCCCCCTGCAGCGTGCTGTCCTGACGCTCCGTGCGTCCGTCTGTCCGGCTGACCCTGGTCGGGTCCGGAATATTTTGAATCTGCGTATTCTCTGGCGATACGGGAAGATTCCGGTTGACCGCTGCCTTATCATAGCCCGGGACTGGGTTGGTCGCGCCTAAAATATCCGGCATATTGATGTCACCTCGCAGAAAAAACTTCGGGCAGTTCTTATCTTTTGACCTGACCGCGCCGATAAATATAAAAAAGGCAAAAGGTGGTGCTGCTATGGGCAGTAGTGGAAACGAAATCCTTGATATGTATATTTATGAGACCAACACGCTCCTGGAGCAATTGGAAACCATTGTCTTGGAGGCCGAAAAAGCCGATACATTTTCACAGGACGATGTTAATGAGATTTTCCGCATTATGCATACCATCAAAGGCTCTTCCGCCATGATGGAGTACGACTCATTGGCAACCGTTTCCCATCGAATCGAGGATCTGTTCTTTATTATCCGTGAAAATACTATGTCGGTTGTCTCTGTGGAACACAGGCCCCGTCTCTTTGATCTGATGTTTCAATCCATTGACTACTTCCGCTCGGAGATGGAAAAAGTAGAGGCTGGCCAACCCCTTGATAAAAATATCGACACCTTTCTTGAAAATGTTAATAGCCTGATTTCCAAAATTAAAGGGGAAGCGCCTTCAGAAGCTGCGGCTTCCGCTCCCACTCCGGCACCTGCTGCTTCATCTTCGGAATCGTCCGCCTTCGTAAAAACCGGTGGCAATCCCGATTTTCCCTATGAGCTGCATGTCTTTTTTGACGAGGGATGCGGCATGGAGAATCTGCGGGCCTACATGTTGGTGGTGTCCATCCAGGACTTCTGTGCAGAGGCGGATTTTCTTTTTGAACCCGCGGCAGTGGAAAATGACGCCTCCACCGCGGAACAGGTGATCAAGGACGGCTTCCTCCTGATGTTCAAACACGCAGAGGATCGGGAGAAGGCCATTCCCGTTGTGCGCACGGCGGGTTCGGTGCGCTCCTACCAGCCTCACGATTACCATCCTGCGCCGGTGCCGGCTTCCCTCCCCGCGCCAGAGTCCAGTTCTGCCCCAGCGCAATCGCCGAAAGCATCTGTCCCACTCCCCGCCCCAGGTGCCGCAGCAGGTATCGCTCCCGCGCATCAGAAGGAGAGCCTGATCAGCGTCAATCTCAGCAAGTTGGATCAGCTGTCTGCCATTGTTGGAGAGATCGTCATTACAGAGTCCATGGTGACTGCGTCTCCTGACCTGAAGGGGCTGCACCTTGATATTTTCTCCAAAAACGCACGCCAGCTCCGCAAGCTGACGGATGAATTGCAGGATATCTCCATGTCCCTGCGGATGATTCCCATGTCCAATACCTTCCAAAAGATGAACCGAATTGTCCGTGATATGAGTAAAAAGCTTAATAAGCGTGCTAAGTTGACGCTTGTCGGCGAGGACACGGAGGTAGACAAAACCATTGTAGACAGCATTGGCGACCCCATTATGCACATGATCCGCAACGCCATGGACCACGGCATTGAGGCAACCGAGGAAGAGCGCATTGCCGCCGGAAAGGACCCGGTGGGAGAGATCGTCCTCTCTGCACAGGACACCGGCAGCGAGGTCATCATCGTGATCAAAGACGATGGCCAGGGTGTCAATGACGAGATCGTATTGAAAAAGGCCGTCAAAAACGGCATCGCCGCACCGGATGCAGAATATTCCCACCGGGACATTCTGAACTTTTTGCTGATGCCGGGCTTTTCGACCAACACGGAGGTCACAGAATACTCCGGGCGCGGCGTGGGAATGGATGTGGTAAAGAAGAGCGTGGAGGAACTGGGCGGTAATGTCACGATCACAAGTGAACTTGGTAAAGGAATGACTACCACCATCCGCATTCCCTTGACCATGGCAATCATGGACGGCATGGAGGTATCTGTGGGGGATTCCATTTTTACCATCCCCATCAACAACATCCGCCAGAGCTTCAAGGTGTCTAAAAGCGATATTCTGCGCGATTCCGTAGATGGTGAAATGATCAAGCTGACGGACCGGTACTATCCTGTCATCCGGGCCAAAGACTTTTACCGTCTCCCCAGCGGCACGGACGTGATCGATGAAGGCATCCTCCTTTGGCTAGAGTCCGGGGATCTTTCTTATTGCCTGTTTGTGGATGAGCTTTTAGGCGAGCAGCAGATTGTTGTAAAGCCCCTCCCGTCCTACATCAACAATTTCAATGTGAAAAATTACGGAATTATGGGCTGCAGCATTCTGGGCGATGGCAATATCAGCATTATTCTGGATGCCGGCAACCTGTATACCGCTGCGCAGAGCGCATAGCCATTACAAAGGAGTGAATGGAATTGAACGCAGTGAAGGAGCCTGGCCTGCTTGATGCGGAAGAAGATCAGATCCTTTCTTCAGAAGACGAGAGCAGCTGTCAAAAATATCTCATTTTCGTGATTGATAACCTACGGCTCGGAGTCGATGTGAAGTATGTGGTGGAAATTCTCAACAATCATTCCGCCACCTATCTTCCGATGATGCCGGACTACATACGCGGCATCTTCAATATGCGGGGGCAGATTATCCCGGTATTGGATATCCGGCTGCGGCTGGGCAAGGCGGCGAATGAGACCGATGATTTGTTAGTCGTGCTCAACTTCGACAATACCCAGATCGGAATTCTGGTGGATGCCGTCGACCAGATGATTGAAATTCCCAGTGATGACATTTTGCCTGTACCCTCTCAGAGTTCTCAACAGCTGGTTTCCGGCATGTGTACCATTCCGGATGGCTCTGGTACTATGCTGGTTTTGGATTGCGAACGTTTGCTGAGTCATGAGTATTGAGGAAAACGCCGTTCATGCAGGGAATTCCTTTTCCCCCATGCTGATTTCTGACGCGGACTTTCAGCGCATGGTGACTTTTGTCAAGTCCAACTATGGGATTGATTTATCCCGCAAGCGTCAGCTGATTACCGGCCGCCTGTCCCCAACCATCCGAAAGATGGGCTATTCCAGCTTTTCTGATTTCGTGGCACACCTGCTGGAAAAGAAGGACGCTGATGAAATCACGATGATCCTGAATAAGCTGACAACCAACTATACGTTTTTTATGCGAGAACAGGAGCATCTGGAATATTTTCGGCAGAGAATTATCCCTGATCTGATCCGCCGCCATCAGCGGGACAAAGTCTTATCAATCTGGAGCGCTGGCTGCTCAAGCGGAGAAGAGCCCTATAACATCACCATGTATCTCTTTGATTATTTGGGGGCGCAGGCCCGGCAGTGGGATACCCGCATCCTTGCCACGGATATCTCAGCCAATGCCTTGGCATCTGCCAAAAAGGGTATTTATGAGCTTCCCGAAACGATGCCCGCAGACTGGAAGCGCAAATATTTCACAAAGAATCCGGACGGCACCTATACAGTAGTTCCATCCGTCCGGAATAATGTGCTTTTTCAAACCTTCAATTTGATGAACCCCATCAATTTCCGCCGCAAGTTCGATGTCATATTCTGCAGAAACGTCATGATCTATTTTGATCAATCCACCAAGGACGCTCTTGTGGGACGGTTTTACGACGCAACGGTTCCTGGGGGCTATCTGCTGATCAGCTATTCAGAAAACCTGAGCCAAAACTCTCCCTATCATAGATTGACCACAGCGACATTTCAGAAATAACTGAAGGAGGTCCAACATCTCGGCTATGACCAGCAAAAAAGTTCATGTTATGGTGGTAGATGACTCGATGGTGGCCCGCAGTATGATTATCAGGGGGCTGTCTGCACACCCAAGTATTGAGGTCATCGGCTATGCTATCAACACGTTGGATGCAAAGGTGAAAATTCCCAAGTTGAATCCCGATGTCATTACTATGGATGTGGAGATGCCCGGCAAGAGCGGAATTGACTTTTTAAAGGAGTAGCTCCCTCAGCATCCGATCCCTGTGATCCTTGTCTCATCGCTGAATTTGAAGGTGTTCGATGCTCTGGACGCCGGCGCGGTGGACTTTGTACGCAAGCCTGCCTCTCAGGACAACATGGATGCCTTTGTCACCACACTGACGCAAAAAGTCCTGATCGCATCTGCCGCCAAGGTTCGGTCCACCCCAGCAACGGCGGGAACTTCCCCAACGCAGGCCCCACACCTCTCTGCCGCCCCTCTTCCTCTGGGCCAGGCGCCCGCACTGAACCAGGTTCTGATAGGTTTGGGTGCGTCCACCGGCGGAACAGAGGCGACTCTGGAAGTCATGAAGCGGCTGCCGGCAGACATTCCGGGCATGGTCATTGTGCAGCATATGCCGCCCGGCTTTACCAAAATGTATGCTGACCGGTTGAACCGGCTTTGCCGCATGGAAGTGCGGGAGGCCCGGAATGGTGATGAGCTTCATCGCGGACTCGCTTTGGTTGCACCCGCTGATTTGCAGACGCGTGTGGTCCGTATTGGCAGCAAGTATACTCTGTCCTGTATGCCAGGTGAAAAAGTGAGCGGCCATCGCCCCTCTGTAGATGCGCTTTTTCAGTCCATGTCGGAAGCAGTCCAGTGCCGAATGGTGGGTATTATCATGACCGGAATGGGGCAGGACGGAGCCGCTGGTCTGTTGGCCATGCGGAAAAAGGGGGCCTATACCATTGGACAGGACAAAGAGTCCAGCGTTGTTTATGGAATGCCGGCAGTTGCCCATGAGATTGGAGCCGTCTGCGTCCAGGCATCCTGTGAAAATATCGCTGGTGTTCTGATCCGCCATTTGAAATTGCTGCGTTGATGCGCAGGTTCTTCATGAAGCCACAGACGGAATTTGCAGGACTGTAATTCCTGCAAATTCCGTCTGTTTGTCTCAATAAAATTTTTCCTGCGTCCTTATCTTTCCAGTAATGATGACGATATAAATAGTGAATGATTTTATTTAGGCAACTACATATCGCATGGAAATGAACGGAAAGGTGTGAGATATCGTGCTGACTTCTTCTGGTGGCATCCCCCCTATCAGTTCCCCAAGAACATATTATCCCGGTGTCAGGCAGGGATCCGCATCCAGGCCTCATATGGACCGCAGCCATGATTCTGTGTCATTTTCCGTCTCTGTGAACGGGGAGGACACCTTTAAGAGCCTGGTCAGCCGTCTCTCTTGCGAGGTGCGGACTGCCACAACAACCGGCGATATCCATGCTCTTCGTCAGGCAGTGTCCTCTGGTAACTATACTCCGGACCCAGTGGCCATTGCCGGCAAAATACTCTTTTTGATGGGAGACTAACTGATGGAACATCTTTTCCGTTCCTATTTGGAGCTTCTGCAGTCTATACTCAGCAATCTGAGTCAGCTCACGAAATTGGTGCATCGCAAAATTGAGGTTGCCCAAATGGATGACCTGGAAGCGCTGGATGAAATTTTGAACGAAGAACAGGCATTGGCTCTGGCATTTCGCGGTTTGGAGCAAAAGCGGCTGAACCTTCTCCGGGAGTTGGATTTGTCCGAGGTCCCGCTCGCCCAGCTGCCTGCTCATTTCCCGCCCGAAATGGAGGAAGCGGTGCGCCAAACAGCCGCCGAACTGATGGAGCAGTATCGGACTTACCACGATGGCGCGCAAACGGCCCGCGGCATTCTGGAGCACACCCTCCGCGAGGTGGACCGGGTCCTTGCAGTCCTGAACGCCGACCCCGCCGGAAATCCCGGGCATGTGACGCAGACCCCGTCCTCCCCATCTGCAAAGGCAGATTTCCGGGTATAACCGATAGTCTCCGCTGCGGCGGATCAGTTTTTGAGGAGTTTTACGATGAGTTCGATTGGTACATTTGGCTCTTATACCCAGGCCCGACTGGCAATCTATGCGTCTCAGGCAGGACTGAGTGTCACCGGAAATAATATCGCAAATATCAATACCTATGGATACACCCGCCAGCGTCTGGAACAGAGCAGTTTCTATGCAGGTGGTGCTGACCGGTATTATTCCTCTTTTGGCGCCCGCACAGGAAATGGCGTGCTGTGTACCGGTGTGTCCCAGCTGCGGGATCCCTATCTGGACATCCGTTACCGCAGCCAGATGTCCAACGTGGGAGCCATGGATGCAAAGCTGGGCGGTCTGGAGGGAATTCAGGCAATTCTGGACGAGGTGAGTGACGGTGAAGATGGCTTTGGCATCATCAGCGCACAGCTGGACAAGATGTACGACGCCCTTCAGCAGTTGACGGATCAGACTGGGCACGATGTATATGATACTCAAGTTCGTGCCGCCGCGGATGCGCTGGCCAAGCAAATCAATTCCTACGCCAACAGGCTCAGTGAACTGTACAACAACACATTGGCCGGCTACAAGCAGGATGTAGAAACCGTCAACAATATTCTGTCGAATATTCGGGATCTGAACGCCTCTATCCGCAAGAGCGAGATTCACGGCGACAACGCCTTGGAGCTTCGGGACGAGCGCAATTTGCTGATCGACCAGCTCTCCGAATACATGAAAATTGACGTGATTTACACCGAAGAGGATATCGGTGCGGGCCAGACCGTTGAAAAGCTGACAATCCGTTTGGGAAACGCCAACCCTGACGCTGATGTGACAACGGACTCCACACTGCTGGTTGACGGCACCTACGCCGCCCAGTTTTCCATGACTCAGGTCCCCCAGCCAAATCCCAACTTTGATCCCACCAAGCCTCCGAATGGGGTGGATAACTTCCAATACCTGAAGCCGGACGGGAGCGGGACCAACAATGCCAACTTGGCGCAGCTCATTGACAGCCCCAACTTTGATCTGACCGTCTCTGAACTGCGGGACTCCAATGGCCGGCTCCTGTATACCATGGAAAAAGGTCGCCTGGAGACAATTACGGAGGCTGATTACAACGCCAGCGGCGGCAAGGCTACAACCGTGACCGACCCGGATACGAATGTCACAACCATTACGGTTTTTACAAAGTCTGGAAATCAATACTATAAACAGGTTTATACCAAAACACCCTCTGCGGCCGTGGCGCTGGATGACAATGACCTTTACGGCGCCCTCCAGTCTGAGCGGGAGTTGCTGACGGAAGCTGGGGAGTATTCCACCGCAGATACCATTGCAAAGATTGATGAAAACGCTGCCGGCAAGCGTGGAATTCCCTACTATCAAAAAGCCCTGGATTCCCTGGCAGTCCAGCTTGCAAGCGCCTTTAACGCAGCCAACCAGGGATTCATGCGGAATGAAAAGGGCGAATACATCGACAAGGATGGAAAACCGCTGATTCTGGATGGGACCACTCTGACCACAGATATCAAGCTGACGGATGACCAACTGGCATATTTGGAGGCCAACGGCAATAAGGTGGGCTTCAATATGTTCAGTGTTCGCGGAGATACAGATAATGCCGAAGGTATTACTGCTTCGAACATCTCCGTCTCTGCCACGTGGGCCAGCGGTGAGCAGATCATCTCTTCCTTTGTGCGCCCCAGCAATCAAGATATTGCCACCACTGACAGCACGAATATCCTGCACATGGTTGCTCTGTTTACCACCAAGATGGATTACCTCCCCAGTGCGGTGGCGCCCGACAGCAGCGATATTCCCCTGTTTAACGGAACCTTCGGGGAGATGTGGGACAACATCGGCTCTGTCCTTGGCCATGATATGAAGGGAACCAGCACGCTTCTGGACAACTATTATGCCGCCTCCGTCACTCTGGACACCAGCAGAGACTCTGTCTCCGGCGTGGATTTGAATGACGAGGCAATGAATCTGATGCAGTATTCAAAATCCTACAACGCCGCCTGCCGCCTGATGACCACTCTGGACTCCTTGCTTGACAAGCTCATCAACGGTACTGGCATTACGACCTGATAAGGAGGCTACCTGACCATGATGATTCGATCCACTACCAACGGCGTATTAAAGAGTTATCGCTATAATCTGCAGCGGTCTTCCTATACGCTGAACAAAGCTATGAACACCGTTCTGACGGGGCGGAATTTTGACACTTACGCAGCAGATCCCGCCACAGCCGCGCGTTGCTTCCAGATGCGCCGCTCTTTTCAGCGTGTCAACAGCCAATACTCCGTGAGTGAATCTGTGACCCGCAAATACGAGCAGGCCTGGAGCGCCCTTGGCAGCGTGGTGGATGATGTCAACAACCAAAAGACCTCCTCTGCCTATCAGGACATCCTCCATAGCATCAATGACCCCACCGCCTCCGGCCGCAATTCCCTGGGGCAGTCCCTGACGGAGCTGGCAAAGGGCATTGTGCAGACCATGAATGGCCGTTACGGTGACAATTTTATTTTCGCCGGCGCGGATGGGCTGAAGGTTCCTTTCACCTGGGGAGAGGACGGCACCCTTTGCTACCGTGGAATCCCCGTAGACGCGGCAGTGCCGGATATAGCCATGAGCAACGGCGCTCCCCTTACCCTGAACGATCAGGGGCAGTACGACCCTGCCGGGACCAACTATCTTCTCTCCGGCGGGGTAAAAACCATCAGTGTGGACGATTATGAGGCGGCGGTCAAGGCCGGAAATGCCCCCACGGTGCTGCGAGACACTACGGGCGCCGGACAGCTTGTGGATGCGGATGGAAATATCAGCACAACGGAACGCTATTATCTGGTACTGGACAATTCTAAGACCATCTCCAAGGCCGATTATGAGCAGGCGGAGAAAGATCTGGCCTCTCTGGACTATCTCTCCAAGAGCGAGGTCAAGTATGCAGATCTGGGCCTGGGCCTGCAGGAGGACGGCAAGACAGGCGAAGTGATCGGCTCCAGCGTGTTCAATGTGGCCTTGCAGGGCATCAATTTCCTGGGCTATGGCGTTGACGCGGATGGCGACCCCAAGAATATCGTCTCCATCATCTCCCGAATGGGCCAGATTCTTCTGAACTGCGACGCAACCACCGGCGCCTTTGCCGAAGGGGAGCGGGATGAATTTCAGCGTCTGGCGGATAAGTTTGAAGCGTCCGCCGCCTTGCTGCAGGATAAGCATATCGAGCTGGACACCCAGGCCGACTTTCTCAAGAGCAATCAGACCCAGTTGGAAAACATGGCACATACACTGGAGCAGCAGTTCCTGGGGATTGAGGATGTGGACCCGGCGGAGGCAATTTCACAGCTTTCCTGGGCGAAATACTGCTATAACACAGCTTTGAAGGTGGGAAACAGCATCCTTTCCCAAAGTCTGATGGATTATATCAACGCCTGATCCAAAGAGAAGCGTCATTTAAAAAAAGGAGCTGAGACACTGCTATGGGACCGCTCATTGAAATTACGAATGTACCGATTGAAATTGAGATGAAGGTATCCCACGCGAAGCTGGAATACACGCGGGGTACGGCGGAATTGGAAATTTCCAGGGACAACGGCGGCCTGAGCATCAAAAGCCGCCCTATTCGTCTGAATATTGACACATTTGAATCCCGCAATTCAGTTGTTCCCACTGCGGTCCGGTCTATCCAGCAAAGCGCGGAGAAGGGCCGGCAGGCGGCCTATCAGGCCACCGCCACCTATGCCC